>ERZ1370068.6630-contig-5601_pt1 | contig 92411 bp, 108 predicted proteins | sample MGYA00561227_ERZ1370068 | MGnify/ENA primary metagenome ERZ1370068 (study PRJEB38410, sample SAMEA6850437) | metagenome | study: Metagenomic assessment of the ecological functions of the soil: analysis of the soil microbiota associated with the... | reverse complement strand
GTGACCGCTTCGTTCCGGTTACGTATTGCTCGCGACGGCGATGCCGAAGACGATCGCAGCCTGCGTGCCGGTGAACCAGGCGCCGCCGGCGAGGACTCCGAGGAACGCGCCTGCCCAGACGACACCCATCAGGGCGAGGCCGCGCAGCCTGCGTTTGCCTTCGCACGAGCTTCATCACCGGCAGCTGGCCGATCGCCACCCCGGCGGAGAAGACAAACCAGATCACCCCGATTGCAGGCTCGCTCACGTGTGCGGTGTTCTTGGCGAACGGGGGAGGAGCTCGCTCATCACGGCAATGCCTGGCGCCGATCAGGATCACGTTGAGGATGACGAAGGAGATGAAGACGCGGTTCCGTGCCACGTCCGCGTAGCGTCCGGGCTCGCGCCGGGCCTCACGGTGGCGCGTCGATGGCACGAACTGCAGCACTCCCACGAAGACGAGGAACGTCACCGCATCGAGCAGGAAGAGAAACGTGAACGTGCTCGGCTGGGCCGTGCGCGCAATGGCGCTCGGCGACGAAGCGCACCGAGCGCGAAGCCGACGTTCATCGTCATCCGCTGTTGAGCGAAGGCCGCATGACGACGGTCTGGCGGCGTCAGCGAGCTGAGCAATGTCGATTGACTGGGCCAGAAGGAGCCGGTGGCGACTCCGACGAGGAGGTTCAACACGAAGGCGTGCCAGGTCTCGCGAATCAGCGGGAACAGCGCAAACGCGACGGCGGCGATCACGAGGGAGCCGCTGAGCACGACACGAGGCCCGAGCCTGTCCGCGAGCGCGCCGCCGACGAAGCCCGAGGCAAATGCAGCGAGGGAACCGGTCGCAACGACAAGGCCCGGCAACGCCGAGCGAGAGCCCGCGAACGTTGTGCAGGTAGATGATCAGAAACGGCCCGATGACGCCGTTCCCGAACATGTTCACGAGCCCGCCGCGCCTGAAGGATCCAGACGTCCCGCGGCAGCTGCGGATTCAGGCTGCGAAGGTAGGCGCGCACCGCGCGAGCCTAACGGCGTTAGCGTTCCGTCCAGGAGCCTCGCCGAGCGACCGCGGAGGGTCTGCGTCAAGGAGAGTCCGACCAGGCCCTGCCGGATGCGCCTGACATCTTCGTTTGCCAGATGTGCCTTTTCGTCGCGGTGGTTGTGCGCGTTCTTCGCGATCGCAGCCCTCTTCGTGCCGTTGCCAGCGTTTACTCGGTACCGGCGCCGACGCGGAGACACGAGACAGGTGAGCACTGAGGACCCGATCGGGCTCGTGCTGGCCGTGGTCGTGCTCGCGTACCTCGTGTATGCGCTCCTCGCACCTGAGAAGCTCTGGATGAGCGCGGCCGGCTGGCTCCAGCTGCTTGCGCTCGTCGCGCTGGTGCTCAGTCGACGCGACTGCATCCTCGGCCCATACCTCGCCGCGCGTTTTCGCTGGCAGGCTCGGCTCCAGGCGATCGAGTCTTCCTGCCCGATCGAGCGCGTGCGTGTACCGCGGCCGTCGGCGTCGACCCTGAGCGCGAGCAGCCTGGAACGCTCTACGCGTTCTCGCTGCTCGCGTTCAGCGCCGTCTCCGTGATCGGCCTCTACGCGCTCCAGCGCCTGCAGGGATGCGCTGCCGCTCAACCCGACGCGATGTCGCGGCGGTGCCGCCGGCGCTCGCGCTTCAACACCGCTGCAAGCTTCGTCACGAACACGAACTGGCAGAACTACGGCGGCGAGTCGACGATGAGCCATCTCACCCAGATGGCCGGCCTGACGGTGCAGAACTTCGTCTCGGCCGCCGTCGGGCATCGCCGTCGCGGTGGCGCTCGATCCGCGGGCTCGGCGCGGCGGCGCTCGCGAGACGATCGGGAACTTCTGGGTCGACCTCACGCGGACGACGACCCGAATCCTGCTGCCGCTCTCGATCGTGCTCGCGCTCCTGCTCGCGAGCCAGGGCGTCGTCCAGTCGCTGCGCGGGTCCGCGCGCACGCGACGACCGTCCAGGGCGCAACGCAGGCGATCTGCCGCGGCCCGGTCGCGAGCCAGGAGGCGATCAAGGAGCTGGGCACGAACGGCGGCGGCCCGTGAACGCGAACTCCGCGCATCCGTTCGAGAACCCGACGCGGCTTCACGAACCTGCTCGAGATGCTGCGCGCTCCTGGCGATCCCGTTCGCGCTCACCTACGCGTTCGGCCGGCTCGTCGGCAACCAGCGGCAGGGCTGGGCGATCTTCGCGGCGATGTTCGCGCTCTGGATCGGCTCCGCCGGCATCGCGATGCACTACGAGACCGACGGCAACCCGAAGCTCGAGGCGGTCGGCGCGAGCCAGAGCCTGGGCAACATGGAGGGCAAGGAGGTGCGCTTCGGCTCGGCCACGTCCGGCCTCTTCGCCGCCTCGACGACCGGCACGTCGACCGGCGCGGTGAACTCGGCGCCACGACAGCTTCACGCCGCTCGGCGGCGCGGTCCCGCTCGTCAACATGATGCTCGGCGAGGTCACGCCCGGCGGACCGGCGCCGGCCTCTACGGGATGCTCGATCTTCGCGCTGCTCGCGGTCTTCATCGCCGGCCTGATGGTCGGCCGGACGCCCGAGTACCTCGGCAAGAAGATCCAGGCGACCGAGATGAAGCTCGTCGTCGCTCTACATCCTCGTCGTGCCGACGCTCGATCCTCGGCTTCGCGCGATCTCGGTCGTGCTCGACCGAGCCCGAAGTCGTCGATCCTGAACCCCGGCGCGCACGGGCTCTCGGAGGTCGTCTACGCGTTCACGTCGGCCGCGAACAACAACGGCTCCGCCTTCGGCGGCCTGACCGGGCAACACCGACTGGTACAACACGACGCTCGGCCTGCGCGATGCTCGGCGGGCCGCTTCCTGCCGATCGTCCTCGTGCTCGGCGCTCGCCGGCTCGCTCGCGCGCAAGCAGCCGGTGCCGCCGTCCGCAGGCACGTTCCCGACCGGCACGCCGCTCTTCGCCGGCGCTGCTCGTCGGCGTCGATCCTCGATCGTCGTCGGGCTCACGTACTTCCCCGGTCGTCTCGCTCGGGCCGATCCTGGAGCACCTGCAGCCTGTGAGCCGCGCAAGCACCGACGCCTCGCTCCTCGACCGCGAGATCGCTCCGGCGCGGCGGCGCTGCGACAGCTTGCCGCAAGCTCGACCCGCGCCGGATGGCGCGCAACCCGGTGATGTTCGTCGTCGAGATCGGGAGCGTCGCTGGTCACGATCCTGTTCTTCGCGACTCGACGACCGCGAGCAGGCGAACTCTTCGCCGGGCTCGTCGCGGCCTGGCTCTGGTTCACGGTCCTCTTCGCGAACTTCGCCGAGGCGATCGCCGAGGGCCGCGGCAAGGCGCAGGCCGACGAGCTCCGCAAGACCCGCGCCGAGACACCGTCGCCCAGCGACGCGCTCGCGGACGGCTCGGCTCGAGGAGGTGCCGAGCTCTGACGCTCGCGCGTCGGCGACGAGGTGGTCGTCTCGGCCGGCGAGGTGATCCCGGCGCGACGGCGACGTGATCGAGGGGATCGCGACGCGTCGACGAGTCGGCGATCACCGGCGAGTCGGCGCCGGTGATCCGCGAGTCGGGCGGCGACCGCTCCGCGGTCACCGGCGGCACACGCGTGCTCTCCGACCAGATCGTCGTGCGCGTCACGGCGGAGCCGGGCGAGACCTTCCTCGACCGCGATGATCGCGCTCGTCGAGGGCGCCGAGCGCCAGAAGACGCCGAACGAGATCGCGCTCGAACATCCTGCTCGCCGGGCTCACGATCATCTTCCTGCTCGCGGTCGTGACGCTCGCAGCCGTTCGCGGTCTACTCGGGCGCGGCGCAGTCGGTGATCGTCCTCGATCGCGCTGCTCGTCTGCCTGATCCCGACGACGATCGGCGGCGCTGCTCTCGGCGATCGGGATCGCCGGCATGGACCGCCTCGTGCAGCAGCAACGTGCTCGCCATGAGCGGTCGCGCGGTCGAGGCGGCCGGCGACTGCTCGACGCTCCTGCTCGACAAGACCGGGACGATCACCCTCGGCAACCGCCAGGCGACCGAGTTCCTCCCGCTGCCCGGCGTCGACGAGCGAGAGCTCGCCGACGCGGCGCAGCTCTCGAGCCTCGCCGACGAGACGCCCGGAGGGTCGCTCGATCGTCGTGCTCGGCGAAGGAGCGCTACGGCCTGCGCGAGCGCGAGCTGCACGACGGCGACGCTCGTCCCGTTCACCGCGCAGACGCGGATGAGCGGCGTCGATCTCGACGGCACGCGCGATCCGCAAGGGGCGCGCCGACGCCGATCGCGCCGCTGCGTCGAGGCAGCAGGGCGGCATCGTCCCCGCCGAGCTCGGCGGCATCGTCGACGGGATCGCCCGCGCGGGCGGCACGCCGCTCGTCGTCGCGCGAGGACGGCCAGCGCGCTCGGCGTCGTCCACCTCGAAGGACGTCGTCAAGAGGGCATCAGCGAGCGCTTCGACGCAGCTGCGCGCGATGGGCATCCGCACGGTGATGATCACCGGCGACAACCCGCTGACCGCGGCGGCGATCGCCGACGAGGCCGGCGTCGACGACTTCCTCGCCGAGGCGACGCCCGAGGACAAGATGGCGCTGATCAGGCGCGAGCAGGCGGGCGGCAAGCTCGTCGCGATGACCGGCGACGGCACGAACGACGCGCCGGCGCTCGCCGCAGGCCGACGTCGGCGTGGCGATGAACACCGGCACGCAGGCGGCCAAGGAGGCCGGCAACATGGTCGACCTCGACTCGAACCCGACGAAGCTCATCGAGATCGTCGAGATCGGCAAGCAGCTGCTGATCACGCGCGGCTCGCTGACGACGTTCTCGATCGCCAACGACGTCGCGAAGTACTTCGCGATCATCCCGGCGATGTTCGCCGGCACGTTCCCGGCGCTCGACCGGCCTCAACGTGATGCACCTGCCGACGCCCGCATCGCGCGATCCTCTCGGCGGTCATCTTCAACGCGCTCGATCATCGTCGCGCTGATCCCGCTCGCGCTGCGCGGCGTCCGGTTCCGCGCCGTCTCGGCGGCGGCCGATGCTGCGCCGCAACCTGCTCGTCTACGGCGCTCGGCGGGCGTCATCGCCCCGTTCGTCGGGATCAAGCTGATCGACCTCGTCGTCAGCGGGAACGGCTCGGGCCTGATGCGGAAGCAGTTCCTCCCCGCGCTACCGTGATCCCAGCCACTGGCAGGCATGACGCCGTCCCCGCCCCGCTCGTCGCCTTCCTCGTGCTGACCGTGCTCACGGCGCTCGCCTACCCGCTGGCGATGACAGGCGCAGCGCAGGTGCTGTTCCCGAACCGCGCCGACGGCTCGCTCGATCGAGCGGGACGGCAAAGTCGTCGTCGGCTCGAGCCTGATCGGCCAGAACTTCACTGCGCCCGCGCTACTTCCACCCGCGCCGTCCGGCGCGGGCGACGGCTACGACGCGATGGTCGAGCTCGGCCTCGAACCTCGGGCCGACGAACCCGGCCTTGCTCAGCGACGTGCGGAAGCGGGTCGCCGTGCGTACCGCGCGCGAGAACGGGCTTGCCGGCGGTGCTCGCGGTCCCGGCCGATGCCGTGACCGGCGTCAGGCTCGGGGCTCGACCCGCACATCTCGCACGGCAAACGCGCAGCTGCAGGCGGCCGCGCGTCGCGCGCGCCCGGGGGCTTGCGCTGGCGCGACGTGCTCGAGCCTCATCGACGAGCACACCGACGGACGGCTCGCTCGGGTTCCCTCGGCGAGCCGCGGCGTCAACGTGCTCGAGCTCAACCTCGCGCTCGACAGCCGCGGCCGTAGGGCACGCTGTCGGCCATGGCACGAGGACACGCTTCGCATCTACCTCGGCAGCCGCGGCCGGCGTCGGCAAGACGTACGCGATGCTCGAACGAAGGACCAGCGCCGCAAGGAATACGGCGAGCGACGTCGTCGGTCGGATCGTCGAGACACACGGCCGGCCGAAGACCGCCGAAGCAGATCGGCGACCTCGAGGTCGTTCCGCGCAGACAGGTGTCGACTACCGCGACGGCGACGCTTCGAGGAGATGGACGTCGACGCCGTGCTCGCGCGCCGCCCGCAGATCGCGCTCGTCGACGAGCTCGCGCACACGAACGTTCCCGGGTCGCGGCAACGAGAAGCGCTGGCAGGACGTCGAGGAGCTGCTCGACGGCGGGCATCGACGTCATCTCGACGCTGAACATCCAGCACCTCGAGTCGCTCAACGACGTCGTCGAGGAGATCACCGGGCGTGCAGCAGCGCAGACGATCCCCGACGAGGTCGTCGCGCCGGGCCGACGAGCTCCAGCTCGTCGACCTGACCCCGAGGCGCTCCGGCAACCGGCTCGCCCGCGGGCGACGTCTACCCGGCCGGAGCGCATCGACGCCGCGCTCGGCGAACTACTTCCGGCCCGGGCAACCTCTCGCGCGCTGCGCGAGCTCGCGCTCGCTGTGGCTCGCCGACCGCGTCGACGAGGGCCTCGCGCAGCACCGCGAGCGCACGAGATCGACCGAGCCGTGGGAGACGCGCGAGCGCGTGCTCGTGGCGCTCACCGGCTCGCGCGACGGCGAGCGGCTCGTCCGCCGCGCCGCGCGGATGGCGCAGCGGATGAACGGCGAGCTCGTCGCCGTCCACGTGCATTCCGCAGGACGGGCTTCGCGGCGCCGCTCGGCCGCGCTGCTCGAGCGGCAGCGCGAGCTCGTCGAGCGAGCTCGGCGGCGACGTACCACGAGGTCGTCGGCGCCGACGTCGGGCGAGCGCTCGCTCGACGCAGCGCGCGCTCGCTCAACGCGACGCAGATCGTGCATGGGCAGCGAGCCGCCGCTCGCGCTGGCAGCGGCTGACGCGCGGCTCGGTGATCGGCAGAGTGATCCGCGCGTCAGGCGTCGGGATCGACGTCCACGTCGATCAGCCACCCGGGCTGGCGATCCGCTGACGACCTGCGCGTCCTGCTGGACGCACCGGCGTCCGGCTCGCTTTCCGCGCGGCGCCGCGCTCTGGCGGCTCGGCTCGCGCGTCGGCTGCCGGTCCTGACGTGCGGTGCTCGCACAACCTGCGCGATCACGTCCAGCTGTCGACGCGTGCTGCTCCTCTTCCTTCTGCTCGTCGTCGTCAGTCTCGGCGTCGGCGGCCTCTGGCCTGCGCTCGCGTGCCGCCGTCGTCGGCTTCCTGCTCGTCAACTGGTACTTCACGCCGCCGCTCCACACGTTCACGATCGAAGAGAGACGAGAACCTCGCTTGCGCTGTTCGTCTTCCTCGCCGTCGCGGCAATCGTGAGCGGTCTCGTCGCGCTCGCCGCCCGGCGTGCCGCCGAGGGCGCAGCGTGCTCGCGCGAGGCCGAGGCGCATGTCGCGTCGCGCCGGTAGCGTCCCCGGTCTCGGCCGTGTCTCGACAGCCTGCGCCGCGTCCTCGGGCTCGACGGCGCAGCCGTGCTCCACCGCGCCGACGAGCGGCTGGCGCATCGAGGCGGCGAGCGGCGAACGCGTGCCTGGCGACGCTCCGAGGCGAGCGCTCGAGCGATCGACTCGGACGACGACCACGTCCTCGCGCTCGCCGGGCCAGCCGGTCCGCGAGCGACGACCAGCGCGTGCTCGACGCCTTCGTCGAGCGGAGCTCGCGGCTTCGGTCGAGCTCGGCGAGCTCGAGGCCGAGGCTGGAGGCGGCAGGCGCCGCTCTGCCGCGGCGAACGAGCTGCGCGCGGCGCTCCTGTCGGCCGTCTCGCACGATCTGCGGACACCGATCTCCGCGATCAAGGCGTCCGGTCACGAGCCTGCTGTCAGCGACGACGTCGACTGGACGCCGCGAGGCGCAGCAGCGAGTTCCTCGGACACGATCGACGAGGAGACCGACCGACTCGAACGCGCTCGTCGGCGAACCTCGCTCGACATGAGCCGGCTCCAGACCGACGCGCTCCGAGATCACTGCGCTGCCGGTCGGGCCTCGAGCGAGGTGCGTGCCCGGCGGCGCTCAGCAGCCTCGGCGTCGAGCGACGACTCGCGTCGAGCTCGACGTGCCGGAGACGCTTCCGCGCGTGCTCGCCGATCCAGGCTCTGCTCGAGCGCGCGCTCGCGAACGTCGATCGCAGAACGCGATCCGTTTCTCGCCGCCCGGAGGCGCCGCCGCGCGTGACGGCCGGCGCCGGTCGACGGCACGCGTCGACGTCCGCGTCGTCGACCGCGGCCCGGGGGTCCCGCGGCCGATCGCGAGCGCGCTCTTCATGCCGTTCCAGCGGCCTCGGCGACGCGGGCACGGCGAGGGTGTCGGGCTCGGCCTCGCGGTGGCGAGGGGTTCGTCGAGGCGATGGGCGGCGAGATCGAGGTCGGAGGACACGCCGGGCGGTGGGCTGACGGTCAGTCGTCCGAGACTGCGGGCGGCGACATGACGCCGCATCCTCGTCGTCGACGACGAGCCTCAGCTCCTGCGCGCACTCGGGACGAACCTGACGCGCGCGCGGCTACGACGTCGACCTCGCGCCGACCGGTGAAGCAGCGCTCGACGCTCGCGGCGCGCACGCATCCCGACCTCGTCGTCCTCGATCTCGGCCTGCCCGGGATCGACGGCGTCGGAGGTGATCCGCGGCCTGCGCGGCTGGACGTGCGGTCCCGATCATCGTCCTGTCGGTGCGCGAGACGGAGGGCGAGCAAGGTCGGCGGCACTCGACGCCGGCGCGGACGACTACGTGACGAAGCCGTTCGGGATGGACGAACTCCTGGCCCGGCTACGGGCCGCCCCGGCGTGCCGCTCCGGAGATGAGGAGGCCACCGTCAGCCGACGCTGACCGAGCTGCGGTGGAAGCAGACGCTCGATCCCGCCCTCGCCGCGGATGGAAGCCAGAACGCCCTTTGTCTATCAGGAGCCGAGCGGTTGTCCCGGTTGGCATAACCCGAAGCCCTCCGTTCCGAAACCCCCAGGGGTATCCCAAGGGAACTCAGCCGGTAACGGGCGCCTGCGGACCATCGCCTGAGCCGTCGAACGCCGGAGAGCCGGCAAAAGCATCCCGCTTTTAGCTGAGCCGGAAATCGGGGTCAGTCTAGGCAGTTCGTACCCGAAGTCAAGCGGGGCCAAGATTTCGTGTGGAACCATCACGAATTCGTCACGAACCGGTTTCGGCGGGTTTTGGCTTTTTCACGACTCGGGGGGCGGGTACGTCGTCCAGAAGTGGCGGCCACAGCGTGGCAGGCAGACACCCGGAACTGATCCGGAGCCCACGGGCGATCGGGTGCAGGATCGCGCATTTCCATCTGCGCGCCGCATCTCATGCACCGGATCTGGAGATCTCCCTCGCTCATGGGCGCGATTCTATAACATTGCGCTGATGATACCGGCGCTGGTGCTGGCCGCTGGGCGTTCGAGGCCGGATGGGCCGCGCCAAAGCGACGCTGCCTGTCGACAATCGCGACACTTTTCTGGCGATCGCGAATTGTCCGCATCGCTTCTCGCGGCGGGTAATATGACGACGTCGTGATCGTGCTCGGTCATGACGCGGACGCGATGGCGGAGTCGTTCGCGCTGTCAGGTTTGCCAGCCCGCCTCGCGTTGAATCGCCAGCGCGACCGCGGCCAGCTTTCGCATCCATTCCGCGCCGGCCTGGCGGCGGTCGATCGATTCCGGCGTCGCCGGAACCCTGCTGACCCTCGTCGACGTCCCGCCTCGTCCCCTGAATCGACGATCAGAGCGGTGGTCGCCCGAGGCTCGGTCGAGCCACGCGCCGATCGTCCGGCCGGTCAACGGCGCGCCAGCTGCGGCATCCGATTCTCATAGGAAGATCGCTGTTCGATCTCATCCGGAACCGCCGACGATTCCGAGGGCGCCAAACCGGATCGTGCGCGCTCACGCATCCGAGCGCGGAGATGTCGTCGTCGACGACGACGGTGCGGGTTTGCGTCGATATCGACACGATCGACGAGTACACGCAGGCTCTGTCGGCGACGCGAGAGTGTTCAATCCGCAGGACACCGCGGACCTGATAAAAACGTCAGCTTCTCGGACCGCAGGTTCGCCAGACTGTGTGCGCATCCGGCGCAATGATTTCGCGTTACGTGACAGCAGGCCCGGCCCGCCACTCCGGTGGCCGGGCTGGACCGCGGACCAGACACAGCGAGTTTGCAAAAAGCACAAGCATACATTTCCGGTCCCTCATGACGACGCTTTGGTTCTGCTTTCTGGTGTCGTTCGGCGCCTCCCTGGCCCATCACTCCAGCCTTCCGCCTTCTGTCGCAGCGCCTGGGCCAGGTGGCCCGTCCGCAGGAGGAGACCGATTGAGCTACTCAATCCACGGCGCTGTTTGGCGGTCTGGCCATCGCTCTCGTGACCCTCGCCGGCGGCCTCATGATTCCCGGCGCCGGGACAGATTGCGATCCTCATCGTCCAGCGGAGCCTTCATCGCCGGGTTTCGGCTTCCTCGACGACGTCCTGTCGCTGAAGCCGTCCACCAAGCTCATCGCGCAGATCATCAGTCGCTTCGCTCCTGCTGTTCTTCGGCTATCCGGCTCCACTGGATGCAGTCGATGCTCGGCGACGCGATGCTGACGCTCTTCTGGATCGTCGGCATCACCAACGCGTTCAACCTGCTCGACAACATGGACGGACTCTGCAGCGCCGGCATCGCCGATCATCGCCGGCGTGTTCTGCTGATGGCGTGGTCGGCGGCGCACAGCGTGACGCCGGATGGACCTGTATCTCGCGACTCTGCTCGGCGCGACCGCCGGCTTCCTCGTTCTTCAACTTTTATCCGGCGTCCGATCTTCATGGGCGACACCGGCAGTCTGTTCCTCGGGCTGAACCTCGCCGCGATGGCGCTGGTGGACAAGCCCCGGACGGGAGCCGCGACTGGCCTTCTGCCGATCGTTGCCGTGCCCGGTCCTGCCGCTGCTGCTGCCGATCTTCGACACGACGCTCGTGACCGCGATGCGCATGCTCTCGGGACGGAACCCGTCGAGGGCGGACGCGATCACACGTCGCATCGCCTCGGTCGCGGTCGGGATTGTCGGAGCCGCGCGCGGTCGTCGACGCTCTGGCTGTTTGCGGCGTGCGGCCGGCGTCATCGTCGATGCCTCCTGCAGCGGCTCGATCCGGGCCTGGGCGCTGATCGCCCGCCGCTCATCGTTCCTCTGGCGATGGCCATCTTTGCGGTCTACCTCGCGCGCATCCGCGTCTACGACGACGCCGACCTGCGGCGTGCTGAAGGGTGAAAGCATCACGCCGCTCGTCGCCAATTTCATGCACAAGCGCCGGGTCGCCGAGGTTCTCCTCGATCTCTGATCCTCATTCCGCTCGCCTACTACATCGGCCTACCGCCTCCGGTTCGAGGGCGCGCAGTTCGGCGTCAATTACCCCTTCTTCCTCGAGTCGTTGCCGGTCGTGCTCGCCGACCAGCTCGTCGCGCTGTTCATCGTCGGCGGCTATCGCGGCATCTGGCGCCACTTCGGAATGATGGACGCGGTGGTCTTTCGCCAAGGCGGTGTCGTGCTCGGCACCGTGACCGCCGACGCAGCTTCATCCTCTATATCTACCGCTTCGAGAACTACTCGCGGTCCGTGTTCGTGATCGACGCCGCACTGCTGATGCTGCTGCTGTCGGGCACGCGGGCGTCGTTTCGGCTGGTCGGCGAGTTCGTGCAATGCGACGGGACACGATCGGCCAGCGCTGCGCCATCTACGGCACCGCCGGCGCCAGCCTCGGCACGATCCGTGAGGCGTTCCGGGCCGTCGGCGCTCAAGATCGTCGGGTTCATCGACGACGATCCGATCGCATCGCCACATCCGCGTCGGCGGTTATTCAGTCGTGCGGGATCGTTTTCCGATCTGATCGCGATGATTCGCGCCGGGGAGCTCGACCTCGTGATCCTGAACACGCCGCTGCATCGATGTCGATCGACTGCGCGCGCTGGAAGAATGCAGCCGGGCGCGACGTCAGATGCTGCGCCTGCAGATGCGGTTAAGCGCGTCTCGGCGGCCTCGTAGCCCGCAAGACGATCGTCGCTCGGCTGAAGCCATTCGCGCTTTCCGCGCACTGCCATCGTGCTCCACTCGCTGTTCGTCGCACCCCTTGAACCCCTTGCACTCCCGCGCAGACCTCGCACCTCCTGCACCCGCTTGAACCCTGAACCCTCTCAGCCGAGCTTGCCGTGCGACTTGTGAAAGGACAACAATGCGAGCCCCGGTCGGCACCGTGAATCAGGAGCAGACGCAATGGCCCTCATGGACAAGTGTCAACCTGTTCCAGCTCGCCAATCAGATCGGCCTCAGAATCCGGACGTGAAGAGAAGAGAACGGCAAGCTGAAGATCTCCGGCAAGACTGAATATCAGCTCGACGCCAATCGCCTGTGGGACAACATCAAGACCCACCAGGGATGGGAGAACGAGATCGTTGCGGATATCCGCGCCGAACGGACGGACGTGTTTGGCGTGCACACGGTAGCCTCTGGCGACACGCTTTCAAGCTGGCCAAGATCTATCTCGGCGACCCGAACCGGTACTAGAGATCTTCAAGGCCAACGGCGGGACGTTGACCAGCCCGGATCAAGTCAAAGTCGGACGAAGCTGAATATTCCCGCGCACTGACGCGTGTCGCTCGGCTAAAGCCTTCGCGCTCCGGATTCAGCTGGCTAAGGCCTTCGCGCTCCGGGACGCTCCGGCTAAAGCGCTTCGCGCTCCAGTGAGCCGCGATTCAGCGATACGACGCAGCCTGAATTGCGTAGAGCTCGGCATGCTGCCCGCCTTGCGCGACAAGCTCGTCGTGCGTCCCGACCTCGACGACGCGCGCACCGTCGAGGCACGACGATGAGATCGGCCATCCGCACCGTGCTGAAGCGATGCGACACGAGAATCGTGATGCGTGCCGTCCGTGCGGCCGGCGCGAGCGCCGACGCCGCTGACCGCCGCGGCGTAGCGTTCGAACAGCGCGTGTTCGGTCTCGGCGTCGAGCGCCGCCGTCGGCTCGTCGAGCACCAGCACGCAGCGGCCGATCGCGCATGAAGCCGCGCGCGAGCGCGAGCTTCTGCCATTGGCCGAAGCTCACCTCGACGCCGTCCGGCCAGGTCGGCCCGAGTTGGGTCTCGAGGCCCGAGCCGAGTCGCTCGACGACATCGGCCGCGCCGGCGCGATCGACCGCCGTCCGCACGGCGGGCTCGTCGTCGAGCCGCGGCACGTCGCCGACGCCGACGCTGTGCCGGGCGCGTGAACTCGAAGCGGAAGAAGTCCTGGAACGCGCCGGCCAGGCAGCTCCGCCACTGCTCGACGGGCATGCGCGCGCAGCTCGACGCCGTCGACGAGGATGCGGCCGCTCGTCGGCTGATACAGGCGGCACAGCAGCTTCACGAGCGTGGTCTTGCCGGCGCCGTTCTCGCCGACGATCGCCACGACCGACCCGGCTTTCAGCTCGAGGCTCACGTCGTCGAGCACCGCGGCGCGTCGGTGCCCGGGATAGGCGAACGACACGTGATCGAAGCGGATGCCTTGGTCCAGGCGGTCGGGCACCGCCGCATCGGTGCTGGCGAGCGAGGCTCGCCGCGTAGTCCTCGAGGCCACGCCAGGCGCTTGGAGCCGTCGAGCCAGATGCCGCGGAGAAATCCGATTTCGCCGACCGTGCGCGCCGATGTAGGCGGACAGCCGCGATCCGGCGGCGAGGACCAGCAGCACGTCGCCGGGCGAAGCGCCGGCGACGGCGCGACGACGAACAACGACCGCGCCGACGAACGCCGCGCCGAAGACCGCCCAGGCGAGCGCGTGCCACATCGCGCTGCGCGTGCGCGCGCCGACGACCGGGTCGATACCAGCGCTCCCAGGCCGCGCGGCGCATCGTCGACCAGCCGTCCGCCGATGCCGGTGACGCGCACCTCCTTGCCGGCGGCGGCGGTCGTCGCGGTCGATGAACAGGTGCCGCGCCAGGCGGTTGTCGGCGGCGACCGCGCTCCTCGGCGGCGCGTTCGACACCCGGCCGCCACGTCGAGGTCAGCACGGTCGGCAGCGCGAACAGCGCGAGCAGCGCCAGCGCCGGATGAATCGACATCAGCAGCGCCACCGTGACGCCCAGCCTGCAGGATCCAGCCGCACGTCGAGAACAGCGACAGTGCATGTGATCGAGCACGAACACCTGGTTGCGGAGCACCGCGAGCCGGTTCGAGATAATCCGGGCGCTCGTGGTGCTCGAGCGTCGCGATCGTCGCCAGCAGCTCGCGCGACGTGCGACTCGAGCGCGATCGGTGACGCGATCGCGGAACCGCCGCTGCGTGCGATCGCTGACGACGCGCAGAAACCACGTGCGCGATGGCCGAGACACCGCGAGGCCGAGCGCCGCGCCAGCGATCGCCAGCCGTCTGATTGCCGGCTGAGCACGCCGTCGGCCGAGCAGCTTGAACCAGAGCGCGAGCAGCGCGTCGGGCAGCGCCGCGAGACAGCGACGAGCGCGAACGCGACGACCAGCAGCAGCGGCTCGGCCTGATAGCCGCGCTTCAGCGCGCGCCACATCGACGGCAGCGCGGCGCGGCAGGTCGTCAGGCGAGGACATCGAGTCGTCTCCTCCCGCGTCGCTCGCCGTCCGTCGGCCTCCGAAGCGCGACGCCTGCAGGTCGAACATCGTGCGATAGCGGCCGCCGGCGGCCATCAGCTCGTCGTGCGTGCCGAGCTCGACCACGCGGCCGTGCTCGAGCACGCAGATCCGATCGGCGTGGCGGACGGTCGAGAAGCGGTGCGAGATGAGAATCGTGGTCGTCTGCCGCGTGGCGGCGAGAATGCGGTCGAAGATCTCGGCCTCGCCGCGCACGTCGAGCTGCGCGGTCGGCTCGTCGAGCAGCACGACGCCGGCGCCGAGCTCGACGGCGCACAGCGCGCGCGCCAGCGCGACGCGCTGCCACTGGCCGCCCGAGAGATCGGTGCCGCCCTCGTAGCCGCGCGCGAGCACCGTGTCGAGGTCGGCCAGACTCGAGGCGCCGGCGCTCGTCGAGCGCCGCGACGGATCGCCTCGTCAGGCGCGCCGGCCGGCGCGACGTTGTCGCGCAGCGGCAGCTCGAAGCGGATGAAGTCCTGGAACACCGCGGCGACGCGCGCGCGCCACGCCGTCGACGTCGAATGTCGCGCAGGTCGACGCCGTCGACTTCGATCGCGCCCGCCTGCGGGTCGTAGAGCCGGCACAGCAGCTTCGCGAGCGTCGTCTTGCCGGCGCCGTTCTGTCCGACGATGGCCAGCGACGAGCCGGCCGGGATCGTCGAGGTCGAAGCCGTCGAGCACCGGCGCCGCCGCCGGGTAGGCGAACGTCACGTCGCGAAACCGGATCTCGCGCGCGGGCATTGCCGGCGGCGGTCGAGCCGTGACGCGAGCGCGCCGGCCGGCTCCATCGCCGCCTCGAGCCGCAGCACCGCGGCCGACGGGCGCCGCCGCGCCGTCGAGCGCCCAGTTGACAGCCCGCCGAACGCGATCATCGCTCGTGGTGACGGCTGCGCTGCGCGAACGTGACCACGCGATCGAGCGGCGAGCGCGCCCGCTGACGGCCGCCGGCGCCATCGACCAGGAACACGACGACGTTCGCGCGCGACGACGATCAGCAGGCTCCAGAGCACAGGCCGCTCGCGCAGTCGCGTCGCCTTCGCACTGCAGCTCGAACAGCCGGCGACCGGCGCGCGATGAAGCGGTCGACGGTCCAGGCCGCGAGACCGAACAGCCGGAGCTCCTTCGCGGCCGGCGGATCGACCGCGAGCCGATACGCGTAGTCGGCGTCGCGCTGGGCGCTCGCGGACCTCGTCGGTGTTGCGGTCGCGCCAGACCGCGCTCTCGCGCAGCAGCCAGTGCGTCGCGAGCCAGGCGCCGGCGAGCAGCGAGCGGCGCCCACCACGCGTAGCGCCGCGAGGACCACCGCCGAGCGTCAGCCCGGCGATCATCTCGACCAGGCCGCGCGGCGATGAAGTCCATCGAGATCGAGAGCGGCGGGCCGGTGATGCCGAGGTCGAAGTCGCGCGCGACGCGTCAGATCGCTGGTCAGCGTCGGATCCTCGAGGTGGCCCATGCCCGGGCGGACGCACGCACGCTGACGGTCAGGCGGTCGTAGAGCCACGCGGCGGTGCGGTTGCCGAGGTTCGCGCCGACGGCCTGGTGGATCGGCGCCAGCACCTGGAGCGGCACGAAGACGAGCGCCGACGAGAGCCAGCGGCCCGCCGAGCGGCATCCCCGCTGCACCGCGCCGACGAGCACGCCCATCGCGACGGCGAAGCGGCGCGGCAGGATGCCGCGGAGGATGAGCACCGTCCACCAGGCCGTCGCGAGGGCCCGATCGGCCCGCGGCGGCGCAGCTCACGAGCACCCATTCGTTGCGCGCGCGAGAGCGCGCGATCGTGGTCGTCATATCTGGCGCCTAATCTGGCAGACCCGGCCAGCGGTGTCTTGCCAGAATTTGAACCCGGTCGAATCCGGGGATCTTGCGCCGGGGCCGGCGGCTGGGAGATACTATCCGGGTATTAACTGTTTAGTTAAATTGAACAGTTAAGGACGAAACAGATGATGAAGGAGCCGCGAGCCCGGCCGATTCGACGGCAGGAAGACGACGGCGCCGAGGGCGGCCAGGCCGCTCTGGCGGAAGGCCGCGGACCTGACCGCTCGGCGGCGACACCGAGCCGCATCCTCGATGCCGCCCATGCCGTGTTCGTGCGCCACGGCACCGCCGGGCGCCTGCGCATGCAGGACATCGCCCGGGAGGCCGGCGTCAACCAGGCGCTGCTTGCACTCACTACTTCCGCACCAAGGATCGGCTGGCCGACGCGGTGTTCCGGCGGACCGCCGGGCGCGCTGTTCCCCAGGTCGTGCAGCTGATGTCGTCGGATGCCTCGCTCGACGACAAGGTCCGCCGCGTCGTCGAGCATCGAGATCGATCACCTGCTGCGGACGCCCGATCTGCCCGGCTACATCATCAGCGAGCTGCACCATCACCCGGACGCGTGTCCGGCAGCTGATTGCCACGATGACCGGCGCGACGCCGGAAGATGTGCGGCCGAAAGTGGTGCTGAAACTCCGCCAGCAGATCGACGCGGCGGTTCAGGCGGGGACGCTGCGGCCGATTGCGCCCGACCAGTTCCTGGTCAACCTGCTGTCGCTCTGCGTCTTTCCGTTCGCCGCGCGGCCGATGCTGATGGTGCTGCTCGGCCTCGACCAGCGTCAGTTCGACGACTTCATCGATCGACGACGAAGCCAGCTCGCGGAATTCTTTCTGAAGGCGCTTCGCTCGTGACCAGAATCCTCCTGCGTTCAGCGGTCTTCGCCTCACTCTGCGCGCGTGCGTCCAGCGGCGCGGCAAACGCCGCTACGCCGTCGCCGTCCGGGCCGACGGCAGCCGGTGCCGGCGCTGCAGTTGAGCGGCCCTGCAGCAGGCCGCGGTCGAGGCCGATCCACGATTTCGCGAGCTGAAGCTGTAGCGAGGCTCAGACCGAGCTCAGGCTCGGCGAACATCAGCGCCGAGCGCAAGCCGTCGATCACGGTCGACGGGCTCGTTCAGTGCCAGTCGGACGTGCCGACGCCGCCGCCGTTCGTTCCCGGCGGCACGCCGCTGTTCCTGCCGCCGAAGGGCACCTCGATGCCTCACGCGCGCGTCGATCAGCGCATCGTCGATCGCACGATCGGGCCTCGACTCGCGGTCGAGAGCGGCCCGGCTCGCCGAGATCGCAGGCGCGCCGTGCGCGTCGGCGCTCTTCGCGCTCCGGCAGGAAGTCAACGACGCGTTCTTCGCCGCCGCGCTGCTGCAGGAGCGTGCCGGCGCGTTGTCAGCCACCGATCGCCGAACTCGGAAGCCCGTCTGCGCGAGACCAACGCGCGCGTTCGCGAAGGCGCGGCGCTCGCCGCCGACGTCGGCGAGCGGTCGAAGCGTCGTTGCTGCAGCGCCGTCAGGACGAGGACGCGATCAACGCGTCAACCGTAGCGCCGCGCTTCGGCGCCTTCGACGCTGATCGGCCGGGACCTGGGCGAGACACGACACGCTCGTGGCTGCCGGACCTTCGCGAACCGCCGTCGCCGACGCGGACGGCGCCGAACACTCGCGGAACGCGTCCTGAGTTCGTCCAGTTCGCGCGGACTCAGGAACGCGATCGCGAAGGCAGCAGGACGCGCGTCGTCCTCCAGGACACGTCTTCGCGTGACCGGCGTTTGCCCGCGGCGGCGTCGCGCCGCCGGGCCTGAACTTCATCAGCGATGAGTTCGAGGCCTACGGCATTGTCGGCGATGCAGCTGCACTGGAAGGCGTGGTCGTGGAGAACGGCCGGACGCGATCGCGGAGGCCCTCGCGCTGCAACGCAGATCGCCGTCGGCCGACGAAGCGGCGTTCGCCAAAAGCCTCGACGCGTGCGACCGACACGGACAGCACCAACATCGACCGTCTCGAGCGCGGCATCGTGCTCGACGATCGCATCGTCGAGCTGCGCGAACAGATCGTGCGCACCGCCGAGATCCGCTTCCGCGAAAGCGTGGTCACGGCGTCCGGAGTATCGTCGATCGAAGCACGCGACCTGCTCGCCGCCCGATTCGCGCAGGCCGGCCATCGCGTCGAGCTGGCGCGAAGCCAGCGCGCGGTTTCTGACGTCGCTCGGATTGGAGGTGCGGTGATGCGCGGACGCTGCGGCAGGACGATGCGGACGCTGATGGTGCTCGCCGCCGCGGCGGTCGCCGGATGCTCGCGCGCGCGGAAGGCCGGACGCGCACGGCAACGTCGAGGCAATCGACGTGGTCGTCGGCGCCGAAGCGACGGGCCAGCCTGGTGTCGTTCGACGCGAGCGAAGGGACAGAAGCTCGTCGGCCGACGCCGTCGGTCGGCTCGATCGACCTCGACCGGAGCTCTGCCTCGAACAGACCCAGCTGACCGGCCCAGCGCAGGCGCGAACGCCTCGAGCGTCAACTGAGGTCGACCCGCCAGATCGACGTGCTCCAGGCGCAGCGCGATGCCGCGGCTTCCCAGCGCGACGCGGCCGAAGGCCCAACGCGCGGTTCTCGAGCGCACAGCGCGACGTCGCGCAGCGCGCCTACGATCGCACGCAGCCGGCTGTTCGACCAGCAGGCGGCGACCGCGCAGCAGCTCGACCAGGCCGAGCGCGACTTCGCGTCCTCGAACAGCAGATCAAGGCGCAGGACGAGCAGATCGCCGCCCAGGAGCACCAGGTCGTGGCGCACCGCGCAGCAGATCGACGCGACCCGCGCACCAGCGCGCCGACCGCTTCGAGCAGGTGCGCGACCGCTGACGCACAGATCGCGCGCGAGTCAACGAGCGCATCCGCAAGAGCCGACGTGAGCAATCCAGTTGCCGGCACCGTCCTGGCGACCTACGCCAGGGCCGGCGAGGTCGTGCAGGCCGGCCAGCCGCTCTACAAGATCGCCAACCTCGTCGTCCGTAGAGGTCCGCGCCGTATCGTCGGCCGAGCCCCAGCTCGCACAGGTCCAGCCTGGGATCCGATGCGCAGGTGTCGGTCGACGCCGGAGCCGGCACCTGTCCGGACGATCCCGGGCACGGTGTCGTGGATTTCGTCGCAGGCCGAGTTCACGCCGACGCCGATACAGACGCGCGAGGAGCGCGCGGACCTGGTCTACGCGGTCAAAGATCCGCGTCGGCCAACGACGACGGCGATGCTCAGGGATCGGCATGCCCGCGGACGTGCGCTTCGCGGCGGGCTGCAGCCCGAAGTGACCGACGCGGTCGTCGTCCACGGACCTCTGTCAAGCGATTCGGCCAGACGTCACGCGCTCGCCGAGCGTGTCGTGCTCGATCCGCGCCGGCGAGTTGTTCGGATTCATCGGCCCGGACGGCGCCGGCAAGACGCACGCTGTTCCGCATCCTGGCGACGCTGCTCATGCCTGACCGCGGCAGCGGCGCCCGGTCCTCGGCGAGGACGTCGTCAGGGACCTGTGGTCGCTGCGCAACGCGCATCGGCTACATGGCCGGGCCGCTTCTCGCTCTATCCCGATCTGAGCGTCGAGGAGAACCTCGCGCTTCTTCGCGCTCGGTGTTCGGCACGACCCTCGCGCTCGAGCGCGATCGCATCGCGCCCATCTACTCGCAGCTCGAGCCGTTCAAGGATCGGCGCGCCGGCGCCGCTGTCGGGCGGCATGAAGCAGAAGCTCGCCCTCTGCTGCGCGCTGGTGCACCGGCCGGAGATCCTGCTTCTCGACGAGCCGACGACCGGCGTCGATGCCGTGTCGCGGCGCGAGTTCTGGGATCTGCTCGGCGCAGCTGAAACGCGCGGGCCTCACCGATCGTCGTCTCGACGCCGTACATGGACGAGGCCGACCGCTGCGACCGCGTCGCGCTGATCCAGCGCGGCCGCCTGCTGGCCGATCGATACGCCCGACGGCGATCGCCGCGCATCGTTCGACCGTCCGCTGTTCGCCGTCCGATCGCGACAGCGCTACGCCACGCTGCGCGCGCTCCGCGAGTATCCGCACACGCACACGGTGCTATCCGTTCGGCGAGTCCATCCACTTCACCGACAGACGCGCTCGACCTGCCGCCGAACAGCAGCAGCGCGAGCTGCGGCGCGTTCCTCGAAGCGCGCGGGCGTTCGACGGCGCCCGGATCGAGCCGATTCACGCGCCGACGCGTCGAGGACGCGTTCATGGCGCGGATGCGGCGAGAGCCGGCGATGACGCGGCATGACGCGCGTCGCGATCACCGCGCACGAGATCTGACGCGGCAGGTTCGGCAGCTTCGTCGCCGTGCGACCGCATCACCTTCGAGGTGCGGCAGGGCGAAGTCTTCGGATTTCTCGGCGCCAACGGCGCCGGCAAGACGACGGCGATTCGCATGTTGACCGGACTGCTGTCGCCGAGCGGCGGCAGGCACGCGTCGCCGGGCACGACGTCTACACCGAGAGCGAGGTCGATCAAGCGGCACATCGGCTACATGAGCCAGCGGTTCTCGCTCTACGAGGACCTCGACCATCGCCGAGAACATCCAGCCTGTACGGCGGCATCTACGACCTCACCGATCGCGCAGATTCGCGAGCGCACCGACCGCGATGCTGTCGCGGCTCGGCCTCGAGCGGACGCCGCGACCGGTTCGTCCGATCGATTCCGCTCGGCTGGCGGCAGAAGCTGGCGTTCTCGGTCGCGCTCCTCCACCAGCCGCGCATCGTGTTCCTCGACGAGCCGACGAGCGGCGTCGACCCGATCACGCCGCCGCCAGTTCTGGGAGCTGATCTACGAGGCCGCGGCCGACGGGCACGACCGTGTTCGTGACCACGCACTACATGGACGAGGCCGAGTACTGCGACCGCGTCTCGATCATGGTCGCGGGACGGATCGGCGCCATCGGGACGCCCGCCGAGTTGAAGCAGCAGTTCGGCGCCGCGATCGATCGACGACGTGTTCGTGCACGCTGGCGCGGCCGGCGGCGATGGCGCCCGGCCTCGGGCGGCCGGGCATCCGCGATGACGACGAACGCGCTCGTCGGCCTGCTGCGGAAGGAGATCTACCACATCCTGCGCGATCGCCGGACGCTGGCGGTCATCACGCTGATGCCGATCGTCCAGGTCATCATCTTCGGCTACGCGATTCGCACCGACGTCGATCGACGTGCGCCTCGCCATCGTCGATCCCGGCGCCCGACGCCGCGACGCTCGCGCTGCGCGAGCCGGTTCGGCGCGACCGACGTGTTTCGTGATCGTCGCCGTCGTGCCGGCCGCGGCCGACCTCGAGCCGCTGTTCCGAGCGCGGTGACGCGCAGGAGGCCGATCGCTGTTCGAGCCCGGGTTTCGCCGACAGCCTCGGTCGCGGCCTGCCGGCCGGACGTGCTGATCGTCACCGACGCCACCGAGCCCAACACCGGCAGCGTGCTGCAGGCCTACGCGCTCGCAGGTCATCCAGGCCTACGAGCGCGAGCTGCGGAGCCGCGATCGAGCGTCGTGCGGCATCGTGCCGCAGGTCCGGCATGCGGTTCAACCCGACGCGCGAGAGCTCGAACCTCTTTCGTGCCCGGGCCTGATGGCGTTCGTCCTCACCGATCATCTCGTCGCTGATGACCGCCATCTCGCTCACGCGCGAGAAGGAGACGGGCACGATGGAGACGCTGCTCGTCTCGCCGCTGCGGCCGTGGCAGATCATCGTCGGCAAGGTCGCGCCCTACCTGGTCGATCGGCTTCGTCAGCGTGCTCGGCGTGATCGTCGAGGCGCGGCTGGTCTTCAACGTGCCGCTGCGGGCAGCGTCTCGCTCCTGCTCCTGGCCGAAGGGCGTCGCTCTTCATCCTGGTGTCGCTCTCGCTGGGCATCCTGATCTCGGCGCGGACCTCGTCGCAGCGCGTCGCGATGATGGGCGCGATGGTCGGCACGATGCTGCCGACCATGCTGTTGTCGGGCTTCATCTTTCCGATCGAGAGCATGCCGTGGCCGCTGCGCGCGGTGTCGAACGTCGTGCCGGCCGGTGGTTCGTCGTCGTCGCGCGCGCCATCATGCTCAAGGGCATCGGCCTGAGCTACCTCTGGCGGGAAACGCTCGTCCTGCGCGGCGATGGCGGCGGTGCTGCTGGTGCTGAGCACGCGTTCGTTCAAGGAGCGCCTGGAGTAGACGATGCGACGCATCCTGTTCCTGGCCCGGGCCGAAGTGCTGCACATCGTCCGCGACCGGGCGACGCTCGCGCAGGTGCTGGTGCTGCCCGTCCTGCAGCTGCTCGATCCTGTCGAACGCCGCGACCTTCGAGATCCGCAACACGCCGATCTACGTCGTCGACTTCGATCAGGACGAGCGCCTCACGGCGGCTGGTCGCGCGGTTCGACGCGTCCGGCCACTTCCGGATCGTCGGGCAGTCGGCGTCGCTCGACGCGGCGAACGAAGGCGCTGCTGCGCGGAGACGGTCACGCTGGTCGCTCGATCATCCCGCACGACTTCGAATCGTCGGTGGTCCGCGAGCGGAGCGCCGCCGGTCCAGCTCGCGGTGAACGCGGAAAAGGATCGGCGGCGGGAATCGTCCAGTCGTACGCGATGCAGATCCTGACCACGTATGCCGCCGAGCTGGGCACGACGTTCCATCCGTCGACGATCACGGTTCGCTCCGGCGACGCGGAGCCTGCCCCGCGGCGACGGGGCGGCGCGGATCGATGTCCAGGTGCGGCAGCTGCTACAACCGAGACGCTCAACTATCAGCACTACATGGTGCCGGGGCTGCTGGTGGCGCTGGTCACGATGATCGGCACGCTGCTGAGCGCGCAGAACATCGCGCGCGAGAAGGAGCTGGGGACGCTCGAGCAGCTGAACGTGACGCCGCTCACGCGCGGGCAGTTCATCGCCGCGAAGCTGCTGCCGTTCTGGGTGCTGGGCCTGGTCGATCTCGGCATCGGCCTGGTCGCTCGGACGCGCCGTCTTCGGCGTGCCGATGCGCGGCAGCCTGCTGCTGCTCCTCGGCACGGCGGGCATCTACCTGATCGTCGCGCTCTGCGATCGGGCTCTGGATTTCGACGCTGGTCGAGACGCAGCAGCAGGCGATGTTCGTCACGTTCTTCATCGTGAACATCTACCTGCTGATGAGCGGCCTGTTCACGCCGATCGACAGCATGGCGGACTGGGTGCAGAGTCGTCTCGCTCGTCAACCCGGTGCGCCACTTCGTGACGACTTCGCCCGGCGCGCTCCTCGTCAGGGGCGCGGCGCTCCGCGATATCGCGATGCCGCTCAGCCATCCTGGCGGCCTTCCTCGCTGTCGTCACGCTCTCGCTCTGCGGTCCGTCAGTACCCCAAGCGCACGGCCTGACCCATCAGTTCTGCTGGCACGCGATCGAGTCCCTCGGTGAGCTCGATGTAGGTCCCCCATGGATCGGTGAAGAAGTTGCGATGGCAAATCCCGAGCGCCGGCACTTTCCGGTAGGGGACGTCGAACTCCTGACGCCGTCGGCCCCGAGCTTCTCGCAGAATTCTTCCAGGTTCTCGATCTCGACGCCGATGTAGATTTACCGATCATCGCGCGGCCCTTCGTCCCGGCGACCGACTGATCCGAGTATCGGCGCGAGAAGTTTCAGCGGTGGACGCCCGTGCGCAGCTCGCGGCGGGGAATCGTGCCGTTCGTTCCCTTTCAACTTCGCTGCCGAACGTCTTCCTGCGCAACCACGCCCGCGACCCCGGGTGTTCTTCGGGTTGAAGAAGTGCACGTGTGTCTCAGCGTGATTGGCACTGGCTGCGCGGGAACCCCGAGCAGCTCCACCTCGATGGCCCCGGGCCCAAGCGCGAAGGCGATGGAGGCGCCAGGCCCGGCTGCGCCGCCGCCGCAGGCGCGGCAGATGTCGTCGCGGTCACCTTCCTGTCCGGCGTTCGCGACCTCTGGTCCTCGTGAAACATCTGGCAGCCGTTCGCGCTCGGATCTGGTCGAGGATCGCCGGGCGCAGGCTCGGGGACGCCGAAGCCGACGCGGTTGACGGTGCTGCCAGGCTGCCGCGCCGGTCGGCGTCCGGTCGGGAAGAGAAGGAAGATCAGACGGTGTCTGGAAACCTGACGACTTCCAGGTTGTTGCTGCCGTGATGGTGGCGATATCGGCGTGCCGCCGAGCGTGTGTCGACGGCGAATTTCTTCGCAGCGGCGACGTCCTGAGGTGTTCACAGGGTGGTGATGGCCGCAGATCGCGGGCCGTCCTTCTCGCGTGTGATCGTGAGCTGCGCGAAGGCGGTAGACGCCGCGGTCAGGGTGAGCAGGGCCGCCAGGACAACAGGATCGGGGCAAGCGTTCGGTTCCATGCGACCTCCGGAGACTCGAGAGTCTACGCGGATGGCGGGGCGGGGCCGATACCGGATGCGGCACCAGGGCCGGCCAAATGAGGTAAAATCAAGGGTCAGCACCAGAGTGGGCCAGGTAAAGCGCAGTTGGGAGCGCGCATGAATGGCATTCATGAGGTCACCGGTTCGATCCCGGTCTGGTCCACCAATCCTTTTTTCGACCCCGAAACAGGCCTGCAAGTAGTTGAAAAGCCGGCAGCGGTTACGCCGGTTCCAACAAAGCCTCTTCCCGTCGAACGCGAATTCCGTCCGGAAAGAACACCTGCTGCAGGCGCTGCTGCTGAGCGAGCGACGACTGCACCCAGAGGTTCGACGCGCTCGGTAGAACGCGTTCTGCGAACGCCAGGATGCCTTCCACGTCCATTTCCTCGAGCTCCGAGAGTGGCGGTCCATCTGCGCGAGCGTGAGCTCCTCGCGCAGCTTGTCGCGGTGGCGGTCGTAGGTGTCGATGTCGATCGTCCGCTCGAACAGGAACGCCTGATCCAAACGGTCCAGCTTCTCGCGAATCGCTTTCTGCCGCCGCTCGATCTCGGCGATCCGCTGTGCCGCATCGGTCTTCAGTCTCCCGCCAGGCGTGCATGCACGCGGTCTTTGACGAGGCGCATGAAGCCGGCTGTCGGCTGCAGGCGCGCGAGCTCCTCGACGAACAGCTCTTCGAGCTTGGCTTTGCTGATGTTCACCGCACGACAGCGGCCGCGGCAGTGGTAGTATGCGTAGTAGTCGCTGCGTCCTTTCGACCAGCTCGCCGTCAGCGGTTTGCCGCACGTCTCGCAACGGGCGTAGCCGCGGAGCGGGAAGTCCGGATCGTTGCGCTGCTTCGGGGAGGTCACTTCGTAGCGACCATCGAGGATTCCTTGCACGCGGAAGAAGATCCTCTCTGTGATGAGCGGTTCGAAGTCGCCGCGTCTTGAGATTCCGAATTCAGGGACGTCGATCTGGGCGATGTAGGCGCGGTTCCGCCAGCATGGCGTCGAACGTCTGCGAGCGGAACCGGCTTGCCGCGTCTCGTCGTCAAGCCGAGGGCGTTGACGTTCTTGCGCACCTCGTGCTTCGTGAAGCGTCCCGTCGCGAAATCCTGGAAGGCCCGTCTGCACCAGCGGCGCGCGCTCCGGATCGGGAATCAGGCTCCGGCCGGTCGACCGGCGCGCGTTCAGGTAACCAAGGGGAGCGAGAAACGTCCAGCGCCCGAGCTCCAAAGAAGATCATCGCGCAGCTCGACGCGATGGGCCGCCAGCGGTCCGCTCGCTGCCGGGCTCGAGCCGCCCGGGTGATGGCAGTCGGCGACTGTGCTTCAAAGGCATGGCCAGCGCCGCCGCCACGAAGATGCTCGGCAGCGACAAGAGGCTAAAAAGCGTTGTCGCGCTGTCCGGCAGCGCGCTTCGTCGGGCAGGAAATTCGAACCGTCACCGGTTTGCACTGGGCTTCGGCTTCGGCGAACACACTGCTTTCGGTGATGCCGATCAAAGCGCATGCGAGCCCCGGAAAGCCATATTCGCCATCGCTGCGCGAGAATTTATGCCGTCGTCCCCGAAGGCCAACTCAAGCCGGGGAGAGTTCCTACGCACTGGTGCGTATAGAGGATTCGTTGGATGTCTACGCCCATCTGAGCGAGCCTGCCCCACGGTTTTTTGCCCATGGATTCCGTTGCGCTGGAACAGTTTCGGCTTCAGAACTGGAATACGGCTGCAGACCGCCGTAGAGGCGGGCGACGATCAAGACCAGTGGAACTATGGTTCACGCGACGAGCCGCTCGTCGTGCTCAGAAAGTCGCTGACCACGTTGACCGTTCAGGGCTACGATCCGGCGTTCCTGCTGCTGAACCCGACGGACTGGGAGACCATCGAGCTGGCCCTCTCCCCACGAACAGCATCGGAACATCAAGGATTGCCCTACGACGCAAAGTGCCCGAAGGGCTTTTCGGTGTTCCCGTCGTTGTTTTCGAACGCAGGCTGCCGGGTGAGTCACGCTGTCGGCCAGGGCGCGTATTTGGTCTCGACGTGGATTTTGGTCGCGGCGTGCAGATCGACTGGTCGGAGAACGCCACCGCTGACAGCTTCGCGAGGAACGAGGTGGTTGCGCGGTGCGAGGGCAGACATTACGCCTGCTCGGTGTTCCGCCCGGGCGCGATCGTCAAGGTGATTTGACGCCGTGACGGCTTCCGCGTGGGTGATGCGGCTCCTCACCGTGAGCCTCGCGCGGAGGGGAACGGGCCGGCGCGCGCGGCGCGCCGGGGGTTTTCGGTGATTCCTCCGTGCGCCCCGCCGCACCCACCGGCACTCAACGGGTGGCGCTGGCTGCGATGTGGCGCTGGGCCGGCGCACGGTGAAAATGACGTGCCGCTGCGTGGCGGACTGACTTGTATGAGGGTCAGTCAGCAGGCTGGGCGCATGCCTTCTTCTGGATCGTCGCGACCGTGTGCAGCGATTCAAGCCCTTGCGTGCCCGGAGGATGATGGCGCACTCTCTGGTACGTGAGCAATCGCAGCTCCTGACCGACTTGGCCCATGGCAAGTTCAATTTGACGCTTCTTGTGAACACGAAGACGGGTGAGCGTGAAGCCCGTTTGAGATGGAGCTACCTCCCGAGGAAAGCGTTTGAGTCGTTCGCGGCCCGGTTGCGCCATTCGTCATGCAAGGAGTCGGTCTACTGGGAGCTGGTGCTCGATGCGCTGAAGGAGCTGAGCGACGAGACCTTTGGCCGATGTCATCGACATCGAAGATTTACGTAACCATTGGCGAGGGGTGGTCGAAGGCTCGAAGGTCGCGGCGTATTACGTGGTGAATCGAGCATGGGTCAGCTGTCGGACGTCCAGTTGGCCGATCGGTGGTTGAACTCGGATGCCCTCCACACTCAACCCATTCAGTCCACTGTCGGTAATGATCTTGAGTTTCTTGAATGAGCGGTACCAAGCGGCGGTGGGCGTTTATGCCCGTCTTGGCGCGGTTGTGAACCACACACGTACTTTCTGATCAATCACCTGGTCAAACAAGGGCTTCTTGAACTAGATCAGTCCGTCTTCACGGTGCCGGTGTTGGCGGACACCACCATTGACGTGGCGAGTCAGATCTACAGCGCCGAAGTGGGCGCCGAGATGCTCGGATTTGTCGGCCCGACCCCAAGGTTCGGAAACCCATTCACGAGGACATCGAGTTGCTAACCGGCTCGAAAGACGCGGAGACGACTGATCGATTCAGCGCGCGATTGATCACGCTCACGGTGAGCGGTTGGCCGCTGCACTCGCGCTGGGGGCCGAGCGTTGTGGGTGAACACGTAGCGGGCTGTCGTTCACGCCGAACAGCGACGGCGACGACCCATTCGCCGCCGGATGAGCAACCCGATCACCGGCACTGACTTTACGTAGGCAACTTGCCTATGCTCATCGATGTCGACTCGCCCAATCACGTTTGTGATAGACGACGGCAAGGGGGGCCAGACAGCCTCGTCTTCGATGAACTGGCGGCGAAATTCGTTTCACGGTGGGTGACGACAACTGCCACGCTGGGACCTGGAAGACTGGGCGGGCAAGCACAATGCCAGTGTCGCCTACGTCGCGGTCCGCGTTCTCGGCGGTCAACTGAAGATCAGCTCTTCACGACGGCCCCAACGGTCCCGATTGGCGGTTCAGTGGGGAGAGAAATTCATCAAGGCCCACCCGGAAGTTGCAAACCGCATCATCGAAAGCTGGAGAGGCCACCCGGAGATCGGCGACACTTGGCTGGACGAAAGGGATCTGACGGTTCGGCATCAGGACGTCGTGGCGGCCCCTGCCGACGACAATATGCTCGCCGATCTGCTGCGGCTGCCGACGCTGCCTCGATAGTGGGTACGCGCGACTGGCGTTCACGTAGTCATCGCGCGACCCACGAACCAGTTCGTGAAGCCGGGAGGTGCGTTCCGCTTCTGGCGGTTTCATGTTGGCGGATGGTCAGGTGATGCTGCTGGTTGTTCCCGCAATCTGCCGTTATGATGAGACAATCAGACGATTCGACGGCGCGGTTGCAAAATTGAAGCAGTCGGTATCAGAAGAACTCGACGATGGCAGCACGTTTCGATCGCTTGTCCGGTCCGATTCAGCAGATGGCGATCCGCAATTTTGGATGCGTCGCGGTAATGCCCGCCTTGTAGGGGAAGCGGACTTGACGTTGTCGCACCGAGCGCAGCGCGCGTGACGCGCTCACTGGCACTGCGTTCAACACACGATCACACCGGTGACAATCTTCGTTTGATCGCTTACAGCAGCGCGGTGACGGCAGTAATCGCTATGCCCGGCTGCCGCGAGATCGTCGACCGGGCGGCCCGCTTGTACCGATCGCACCAATTCTCATCATTCATCTATCTGGGCAGCATCTCGCCGACATGCTTGAACGCGTCGCTTAGCTTTGACGGCAACACCAACACCATGTTCGTCGCCAGGTCGCCGCGACGGCGCACCCGGAAGTGGGATATGCAGGCCGGTGTCGCTTTGGTCGCTGAACTCTCGCGCGTCCCGTAGCCGACAATCTGTGAAGGCGGGTCGACCAAGATGTACTCGTTGAGATCCCGCAGGCTGTCGCCGACGTAGAGCTGTCGAGTGTCCCGGTCAAGCATCCATTCCGTATCTGGGTTCTCCAGATCGGTCTTGTGGTGATTGCACACGATGATCTCGCTGGGCAGGCTGCCCCATGCCGCGTTAGTTTCAGATCGTGCATCGTGTACGCCGAAGATTCACAACCGACGACCGTGCACTGCGGTGCAGCCATGCTTGATTCCTTCCGAGTCTGCTTCGACTTGTTTTTTGTTGCGAACGCAAAGCATGTTAGGCTGTTCTGCCCGCACGAAGTGCAACGACGCGCTGATCGCACGTGGGATTTGTTTTGCAGGCAGCCGCGATCCGACGCTGTCTCAGCTCGTCATCCGCGCTCGCGCGTCGCGATAACGACCGCTGCCAGATCGACGCCGTCCGATACACCTGATCCGGCCGCGCCTTCGCGACCGTCTCGCCGCAGAGTCCGCACCGGCATGACGACCGATGCGCACGCAACTGCTCAAGCACACGAGCGATCACCGGCATGCTGACGAGTTGCCGGGATTTCGCACTGCCGGAACACTTCGCAGGCGATCGCTTCAGTCGCGTCAGCCGTTCGCACGCGGCTAGTGTCGCACCGCAGCGGCTCAATCGTGATGGTTCAGTTCAAACATATTCGGCACTACAGCGCACGCAGTTATGCTGCATCTTCGCAGGTCAAGACAGCGTTGGCTCATAAGTCTAGTCGCGAAATATACCGAGCGGCTGCTCTCTCCCGATAGCCGTTCTACCTAGAGTTGCTAGCGCGGTCGAAGATCGCTCAGGTCCGCGATCGGCCCCGCCCCTCACCCATTTGATGGCGGGCCGATGAGTCCGCTAGTTCTTGAAGGCGTCTTTTACCTTCTCGCCGGCGTCCTTCAGGCTTGACTTAGCTTGATCGACCTTGCCTTCGTTTTCGGTGTCTTTGTCGCCCGTCGCCTTCCCGACTCCTTCCTTCGCTTTGCCAGCCATATCGTCGAGCTTGTTGCTGATCTTGTCGTTGGCGCCCATGGGTGAACCCCTTTGCCGGTGGCTTGGATGTCGGCTCGGAACTGAACCGACAGAGGGATACCTCCGGTACCTGCTGTCGAAACACTCGTCGACGGGTTTCCTGGCCCACCAGCCATCCGTGCCGGCCACTTTGCCATCTGGGGCTCCACCGATCCCGCTGGTCAGGAGCGGGCAATAACCCACGCCGCTCGGTGGTTCATACTTGACAGCGTTGGTAAAGGCGTCCCTGTCCGGGGACCGGCAAGGTGGCAGCAGATGACGAGGCTGGACTCCGTGGAGCGGGCGGTTGCCGACATCGCGGCGGGTAAGGCCGTCGTCGTCATCGACGACGAGGACCGGCGAGAACGAGGGCGACCTCATCTTCGCCGCCGAGAAGGCCACCCCAGAACTCGTCGCGTTCATGGTCCGCTACACGTCGGGCTATCTGTGCGTGCCGTTGGACGGCGCGATCTGCGACCGAGCTCGGGCTGCTGCCGATGTACGCGGTGAACCAGGACAAGCACGGCACCGCCTACACCGTCACCGTCGATGCGAAAACGGTGTCGGCACGGGTATTTCGGCGTCCGACCGCGCGACGACGATGCGGCTGCTCGCCGATCCGTCCAGCGTCGCGGACGACTTCACCCGGCCCGGCCACGTCGTGCCGCTGCGCGCGAAGGACGGCGGTGTGCTGCGCCGGCCCGGCCACACCGAGGCCGCCGTCGACCTGGCCCGGCTGGCCGGTCTGCAGCCGGCGGGCGCGATCTGCGAGATCGTCAGCCAGAAGGACGAAGGCGCGATGGCGCAGACCGACGAGCTGCGGGTTTTCGCCGACGAGCACGACCTGGCGCTGATCTCGATCGCCGACCTCATCGAGTGGCGCCGCAAGCACGAAAAGCACATCGAGCGCGTTGCCGAGGCCCGCATCCCGACCCGGCACGGTGAGTTCCGCGCGGTCGGCTACACCAGCATCTACGACGACGTCGAGCACGTCGCGCTGGTCCGTGGCGACATCGCCGGACCGCACGGCGACGGGCACGACGTGCTGGTGCGCGTGCACTCGGAATGCCTCACCGGTGACGTGTTCGGCTCCCGCCGCTGCGACTGCGGCCCGCAGCTGGACGCCGCGATGGCGATGGTCGCCCGCGAGGGCCGCGGCGTGGTGCTGTACATGCGCGGCCACGAGGGCCGCGGCATCGGCCTGATGCACAAGCTGCAGGCCTACCAGCTGCAGGACGCCGGGCGACGACACCGTCGACGCCAACCTCAAGCTCGGCCTGCCCGCCGACGCCCGCGACTACGGCATCGGCGCGCAGATCCTGGTCGACCTCGGCGTGCGGTCGATGCGGCTGCTGACCAACAACCCGGCCAAGCGGGTCGGCCTGGACGGATACGGCCTGCACATCATCGAGCGCGTGCCGCTGCCGGTGCGTGCCAACGCGGAGAACATCCGCTACCTGATGACCAAGCGCGACCGGATGGGCCACGACCTGATCGGCCTGGACGACTACGACGAAGCCGTGCCCGGCGAGTTCGGCGGGGCGCTGTGAGCGGCGGAGCCTGCGGCGAAGCCGCGACAATGAGGCCCTGAGCAGCCCAGGCGGAGCCCGAATTGAGCGGAGGCGCCGGAGTTCCTGACCTGCCACAGCTCGACGCGTCGGGATTGACGCTGGCGATCGTGGCCAGCACGTGGCACGAGAAGATCTGCGACGCACTGCTCGACGGCGCACGCAAGGTCGCCGCGGACGCGGGCATCGACAACCCGACCGTCGTGCGCGTGCTGGGCGCGATCGAGATCCCGGTCGTGGCACAGGCGCTGGCCGCCAACCACGACGCCGTGGTGGCGTTGGGCGTGGTAATCCGCGGCGAGACACCGCATTTCGACTACGTGCTGTGACGCGGTCACCCAGGGTCTGACGCGGGTGTCGCTGGATTCGTCCACCCCGGTCGCCAACGGCGTGCTCTACCACGAACACCGAGCAGCAGGCGCTGGACCGGGCGGGACTGCCGGACTCGGCCGAGGACAAAGGCGCGCAGGCCGCCGCCGCCGCGCTGTCCACCGCGCTGACGCTGCGCGACCTGCGTCGGCGGTCATGAGCGACTGGGATCATCGAGGTACGGCCTCATCTGACACCGTATTTCGCCTACGGCGCGGCAGCGGTGATCCTGGCGGCCCACGTCGCTGTCGGTGCGCTGCTGAAGATTTCGTCGACCGGGCGTGATCTTCCAGACCGCCGACCAGGTGGCGATCGCCGCTGCTCGGCGTCGTCATCGCCGGCGTGGTGCTGCTGTTCGCCCGGCCGCGGCTTCGCGGTCGGCGCGCGCGGGCGTCGCGGTGCGAAACCTGTTCGGCTACAAGCTGATCCCGTGGTCCGGACGTCGTCGGCGTGTCGTTCCCGCGCGGAGCCACGCTGGGCGCAGGGTGGACCTGCCCGACGACGAGTACATCCCGGTGATGGCGATCCAGGCCGTCGACAAGGACCGCGCCGTCGACGCGATGGACCAGCGTGCGCGGACCTGCTGGCGCGCTACCGGCCCGACATCAGCCCACACTGAGCGTCATCGCGACTTCGTCGCGTGCATCGGACGTCGGTCGCCATCACCGCGAGCGAATCCCAGGCTTTCGTACACGCCCGGGCCACCACGATTGTCGGCGGCCACCCTGCAGCGTGACGGTGCGCGCTCGCCGGTCGCGGGCCCAGTCCACCGCGGCGGCGACCAGCGGCCGCGCCAGCCCGTGACCGCGGGCGGCCGGGTCGAGCCACAGCGAATACAGGTAAACCGTTTCGGCGTTCTCCTGCTGTGCGCCGATCAGCCCCGACCGGTCGGTCGCCGAGCAGCGCGGCGAACTGCGCGTGATCGCGGAGCCGGCGGCGCCACTGCGCGGCGGTGAACGACGACTTCTGCCGGTACTGCGGGTCGTTCTGCGCCGAGGGAGTCGGTCAACGCCCGCAACCGAACGCCGGCGAACACCCGCCAGTCCGACTCGGTCAGCCGGGCGACGCGGGCCGTCGCGCTGTCACCGGGTGTCGCCCATCACCAGCCCCTCGCGGCGCGGGTCAGCGCCACCGATCCAGCCCGCGGTGTCCCGCACGATCGCCGACAAGCCGCTGGACTGGTCGGCGAGGTTGACCTGGTGCCCGAGTTCGCGCAGGCCCTGCACCAGCGGATCGTGGTCGCCGTTGTCGGCCGTGTCGATGGCGGGATGCTCGCCACCGACATTGGTCTTCGGCGAGTTCGCCGCGCCGAAGTCCACCATGCCGACACCGCCTGCTGCGGATCCAGGCCCCAATCGATCATTCCCACAACGGTTTTAACGACAAACTGGATGATCACCGCAGCCGCCCGGCGAGCCCGCCATCGCGTACAGCGGCGCCTGCGGGCAGCGCCGGACTCGTCGAACACCAGCGTGGGCGCCATCGTGCTGCGTGGCCGCTTACCCGGCTCGACCCGGTTGGGCACCGGCGCGCCGTCCGGTCCCGCCGGGCTCGGCGGAGAAGTCGGTCAGCTGGTTGTTCAGGATGAAGCCGTCGACCATGTGGAACGAGCCGAACGCCGACTCCACTGTGGTGGTCAGCGCTGCGGCGTTGCCCTGCGAGTCGACGATGCTGATCTGACTGGTGCCGTGCTCGGGCGTCGGCGGTGCAGGCGTCGTCGGCGGCCCGAACTCGCCGGGCTTCGCGGTGCCCATGCTGCGCTGCTCGGAGATCAGCGCGCGCCCGCCCGGCGAGGTAGTCGCTGTTCAGCAGCGTGTTGGGCGATCCACCGGGCAGCGGCACGAAATCGGTGTCGGCGACGTACTTGTCGCGGTCGGCGTAGGCCAGCGCGCTCAGCCTCCGAGATCAGGTGCACACCCATCACCGTGGGCTTGCCTCCGTTGAGGTCGACGTCGGTGGGTTTGTGCTCGCCCATCGGGAAGTGCTCGAGCATGCCCAGCGTCGCCGCCACCGCAATGCCGCCGGACGACGGCGGCGGCATGCCGCAGATCTCCTTGCCGCGGTAGGGGGTGCAGAGCGGTTCGCGCTTCTTGGCGGTGTAGCCGGACGAGGTCCTCCAGCGTCATCAGGCTCGGGGTGCGGCCGCCGGAGGTGTCGGCCGCCGCGGCGACGATAGCTCGCGGCGATGTCGCCGGTGTAGAACGACTGCGGGTCAGATGCGATGACGCCCAACGTCTTTGAGTACGCCGGGTTGGTCAGCCGGGTTCCCGCGGTCTTCGGGCTGCCGTCGGGGTTGAGGAAGTAGCCGAGGCGTTCGGATCGACGCTGCAGCTGCGGCGCGGCGTCGGCGATCGCGGCGGCCAGCCGCGGGCTGATCTCGAAGCCGCCGTCGGCCATACGTCACGGCGGGGGTGAACAGGTCGCGCCACGCGGTCTTGCCGTGCTCGTGTGTGGACGTCCTGCAGCAGCCGCAGGATGCCGGGCACGCCGATCGGACCGGCCGGACGGCGCGGGCGTCGGGCTTGGGCTCGGTGCGGTCGGCATCGGAGATCCAGCGCAGGTAGTTCTCGGTGGCCGCCGTCGGCGCCACCTCGCGGCCGTCGTAGGCCTGCACGGAGCCCGCGGCAGCGTCGTAGTACAGCAGGAACCCGCCGCCGCCGATGCCGGAGGACTGCGGCTCCACCAGGCCCAGCACCGCCTGCGCGGTGACGAGCGCGTCGGCTGCGGTGCCGCCGTCGCTCAGCACCTGGCAGGCCGCCTGGGTGGCCAGCGGGTTGGCGGTGACCACCGCGTAGTGGGCCGTGCGCACGGCCGTCATGTCCTTGCGGTAGCCGGTGGCGACCTCGGGGTTGGTGGAGATGTTCCGGGAGGTGGTGACCGACCCGGTGGCCGGTGCGGCGGGAGGTCTTGGGCGCGGGGTGCCGTTCGCGATGATCGAGCAGGGGCCCGCCGGCGGTGGGCGGTGCGTTCTCCTCGGCGGCGCATCCGGCCAGTACCAATACGACCCCGGCCAGCGGGGCCGCCACCTTTCTGAAGGACGGGATCCGCATCACTCGACGGTAGTTCATCGGGGCCGTCTGACGGCGGCAGTAACCTGGAATCCGTGCCCGATCCAGCGACGTACCGGCCGGCGCCCGGGTCGATTCCCGTCGAGCCCGGCGTCTACCGGTTCCGGGATCCGCACGGCCGGGTGATCTACGTCGGTAAGGCCAAGAGCCTGCGCAGCCGGCTGACGTCCTACTTCGCCGACATCTCCAGCCTGCGCCGCGCACCCGGCAGATGGTGATGACCGCGGGCAGCGTCGAGTGGACGGTGGTGAACACCGAAGTCGAGGCGCTGCAGCTGGAATACAACTGGATCAAGGAATTCGATCCGCGGTTCAACATCCGCTACCGCGACGACAAGTCGTATCCGGTGCTGGCGGTCACGCTGAACGAGGAGTACCCGCGGCTGATGGTCTACCGCGGGCCGCGCCGCAAGGGTGTCCGCTACTTCGGGCCGTACTCGCATGCCTGGGCCATCCGCGAGACGCTCGACCTGCTCACCCGGGTGTTCCCGGCCCGCACGTGTTCGGCGGGAGTCTTCAAGCGGCACAGGCAGATCGGCCGACCGTGCCTGCTGGGTTACATCGACAAGTGCTCGGCACCGTGCGTCGGCCGCGGTCAGCGCCGAAGAGCATCGGCAAGATCGTGCAGTGACTTCTGCGACTTCCTGGCGGGCAAGACGGACCGGCTGGCCCGCGACATGGAACACCAGATGAACGAGGCCGCCGCGCAGCTCGACTTCGAGCGGGCGGCCCGGCTGCGGGACAACATCTCCGCGCTGAAGCGCGCGCTGGAGAAGCAGACGGTGGTGTTCGGCGACGGCACCGACGCCGACGTGGTGGCGTTCGCCGACGACGAGCTCGAGGCGGCCGTGCAGGTGTTCCACGTCCGCGGCGGACGGGTGCGCGGCCAGCGCGGCTGGATCGTCGAAAAGTCCGGTGAGCCTGAGCGAATCCGGCGCAAGGACACGGCTGGTCGAGCAGTTCCTCGACCCAGTTCTACGGAGATCAGGCCGAACTGAGCGGCTGCGGCCGACGAGTCGCACGAACCCGGTGCCGCGCCAGGTGCTGGTTCCGGTGCTGCCGCGCAACGCCGACGAGCTGGCGATCGTGGCTGTCGCAGCTGCGCGGATCGCGGGTGCTGCTGCGGGTGCCGCAGCGCGGCGACAAGCGCGCGCTCGCCGAGACGGTGAAGCGCAATGCGCAGGATGCGCTGGCGCAGCACAAGCTCAAGCGTGCGGGCGACTTCACCGCGAGATCCGCTGCGCTGCAGAGCATTCAGGACGCTCTGTGGGCTGGCCGAGGCGCCGCTACGCATCGAGTGTGTCGACATCAGCCACGTCCAGGGCACCGACGTGGTGGCTTCGCTGGTGGTGTTCGAGGACGGTCTGCCGCGCAAGTCGGACTACCGCCACTTACGCGATCCGGGACGCCGCAGGCGACGGCCGCTCCGACGACGTGGCGTCGATCGCCGAGGTGACACGGCGGCGTTTCCACCGGCACGTCGCACGACATCCAGCACCCGACTGAGCTTGCCGCCGAAGGGAAGATCGCGCAGGTTCGCCTATCCGCCGAACCTGTTCGTCGTCGACGGCGGCGCCCCGCAGGTCAACGCGGCCGCGGCGGTGCTCGACGAACTCGGCGTCACCGACGTCGCGGTCATCGGCCTGGCCAAGCGGCTGGAGGAGGTGTGGGTGCCGTCGGAGCCCGATCCCATGATCATGCCGCGCAACAGCGAAGGGCTCTACCTGCTGCAGCGGGTGCGCGACGAGGCACACCGGTTCGCGATCACCTACCACCGCAGCAAGCGCTCGAAGCGGATGACGGCGTCGGCGCTGGACTCGGTGCGCGGGCTGGGGAGCACCGGCGCAAGGCGCTGGTCACGCACTTCGGCTCGCTGGCCCGGCTGAAGCAGGCCAGCGTCGAGGAGATCACCGCGGTGCCCGGGATCGGCGTCGGCAACCGCCAAGGCGGTGCTGGAGGCGCTCGGCGTACCGCCCGATTCGGACGCGCCCGACCCGGTTATCGGCGATGATCAGAACCAGGGCATCGGGATGACGGAGCAGGCATGACGGCAGCGAGGAACTGGCGCGGACGACGCGTCCGGCGATGACGACCGGGCTGCGGAGTCAGGCATTGACGTCGTCCTGGTCACCGGGCCTGTCCGGAGCGGGCCGCGGCACCGCCGCCAAGGTGCTCGAGGACCTCGGCTGGTACGTCGCGGACAACCTGCCGCCCGAGCTGATCGCCCAGATGGTCGAGCTGGGCTTGGCGGCGGGCTCGCGCATCACCCAGCTGGCGGTCGTGATGGATGTGCGGTCGCGTGGTTTCACCGGTGATCTGGACTGGGTGCGAAACGATCTGGCCACCCGCAACATCACTCCGCGGGTGTTGTTCCTGAGGCCTCCGACGACATCCTGGTGCGCCGCTACGAGCAGAACCGGCGCAGTCATCCGTTGCAGGGCAACCAGACTCTGGCCGAAGGCATTGCCGCGGAACGGTCGATGCTCGCACCGCGTGCGCGCCGTGGCGGACCTGGTGATCGACACGTCGACGCTGTCCGTGCCCGCGCTGCGCGAAAGCATCGAGCGCGCCTTCGGCGGCGAGACCGTCGCGCACACCAGCGTCACCGTCGAGTCGTTCGGGTACAAGTACGGGCTGCCGATGGACGCCGACACGGTGATGGACGTGCGGTTCCTGCCCAACCCGCACTGGGTGGACGAGCTGCGGCCGCACACCGGTCAGCACCCCGGCGTGCGCGACTACGTGCTCGGGCAGCCGGGCGCGGCGGAGTTCTTGGACACCTACCATCAGCTGCTCGATGTCGTGATCGAGGGCTATCGCCGGGAGGGAAGCGCTAGCATGACCGTCGCCATCGGCTGCACCGGCGGCAAGCATCGCAGTGTCGCGATGGCCGAGGCGCTGGCGGCGCGACTGCAGGGCGGTGACCAGCTCACGGTGCGGGTGCTGCACCGGGATCTGGGCCGCGAATGAGCTCGCGGATCGTCGCGCTCGGCGGCGGCCACGGGCTCTACGCCACGCTGTCGGCCGCCCGTCAGGCTCACCCCGCACGTCACCGCGGTGGTCACGGTCGCCGACGACGGCGGGTCGTCGGGGCGGCTGCGCAGCGAGCTGGATGTGGTGCCGCCGGGTGATCTGCGAATGGCGTTGGCGGCGTTGGCATCCGACAGTCCGCACGGCCGGCTGTGGGCGACGATCATTCAGCATCGGTTCGGCGGCAGCGGCGCGCTGGCCGGCCATCCGATCGGCAACCTGATGCTGGCCGGGCTCAACGAGGTGCTGGCCGATCCGGTGGCGGCGCTCGACGAGTTGGGCCGCATCCTCGGGCGTCAAGGGCCGGGTGTTGCCGATGTGCCCGATCGCGGTTGCAGATCGAGGCCGACGTCGCGGGCCTGAATCGGATCCGCGGATGAGCCGGGTGATCCGCGGGCAGGTGGCGATCGCCACCACGGTCGGCAAGGTGCGGCGGGTGCGGCTGCTGCCGGGCGATCCGCCGGCCACCCGGCAGGCGGTGGACGCGATCATGGCGGCCGACCTGGTGGTGCTGGGCCCGGGCTCGTGGTTCACCAGCGTGCATCCCGCACGTGCTGGTGCCGCAGCTGAGCGCGGCGCTGCAGGCCACGACGGCCCGGCGTGCATTGGTGCTGAATCTGGTGGCCGAGCCGGGGGAGACGGCGGATTCTCGGCGGAACGGCACATCCACGTGCTGGCCCAGCATGCGCCGGGGTTCACCGTGCACGACATCATCGTCGACGCCAGCCGGGTGCCCAGCGAACGGGAGCGCGAGCAGCTGCAGTCGCACGGCGACCATCCTCGATGCCCAAGTTGAGTTTGCTGACGTGTCCAGACCTGGTACACCTTACATGACCCGGCGAGGTTGGCCGCGGCTCTGGAGCGTGTGCGTGCATGCGGGATGGCGCCGACTCACCAGCATCCAGGAGCCGACCGTGCCCACGCCCGCCGACAGTGAACGGACCGAGAGGTGACGACCCGTGGCGATGACGGCCGAGGTCAAGGACGAGCTGAGCCGGCTGGTGGTCAATCCGGTGAGCGCTCGCCGCGCCGAGGTGGCGTCGTTGCTGCGCTTCGCCGGCGGCCTGCACATCGTGTCCGGACCGTGTCGTGGTCGAGGCCGAGGTCGACCTCGGGATCATCGCGCGGCGGCTGCGCAAGGACATCTACGACCTGTACGGCTACAACGCCGTCGTGCACGTGTTGTCGGCCAGCGGCATTCGCAAGAGCACGCGCTACGTGGTGCGGGTGGCCCAGGACGGTGAGGCGCTGGCCCGGCAGACCGGACTGCTCGATCTACGCGGTCGCCCGGTGCGCGGCCTGCCCGCGCAGGTGGTCGGCGGCAGCGTCGCTGATGCGCGAGGCGCGCTGGCGCGGAGCGTTTCTGGCGCACGGCTCGCTGACCGAGCCGGGCCGGTCGCTCGGCGCTGGAGGTCAGCTGCCCGGGGCCCGAGGCGGCGCTGGCGCTCGTCGGTGCGCGCGCGGCGGCTGGGCGTCAGCGCGAAGGCCCGCGAGGTGCGGGGCAGCGACCGCGTGGTGGTGCGCGACGGAGAGGCCATCGGCGCGTTGCTCGACCCGGATGGGCGCCCAGGACACCAGGCTGACGTGGGAAGAGCGCCGGATGCGCCGCGAGGTGCGGGCCACCGCGAACCGGCTGGCCAACTTCGACGACGCGAATCTGCGGCGATCGGCGCGGGCGGCGGTGGCCGCGGCGGCCCGGGTCGAGCGGGCGCTGGAGATCCTCGGCGACACCGTGCCCGACCATCTGGCGGCAGCGGGCAAGCTGCGCGTCGAGCACCGCCAGGCATCGCTGGAGGAGCTTGGGCCGCCTGCGCGGACCCGCCGATGACGAAAGACGCTGTGGCAGGCCGCATTCGGCGGCTGCTGTCGATGGCTGATCGCAAAGCCAAGCAGGACGGCATCCCTGACACCGGAGTCGGCCGTCACCCCGGATCTACTCGACGACGCCTGATTCACGGCGCGAGCAGACGCAAAGCCGCTCAACACGCCGTTGAAACGGGACTTTTGCGTCTGCTGGCACTGAGCAGTGTGGCATTCTGCGGGGTGTCGGCTCCATCGGGGCTGTGACGTTTCTGTTCACCGATGTCGAGGGTTCGACCCGTCGGTGGGAGGCCGACGCGGATGCGATGCGGGCGGCGCTGGCCGCGCATGACGAGGTGTTGCGCTCGGCGATCGAGGCGCACGACGGCTTCTTGTTCAGCCACACCGGTGACGGTGTGGCTGCCGCGTTCGCCTCGCCGAGGTCGCGCTGTCGACGCTGCGGTCGCTGCGCAGCGGGCGCTGGAGTTGCCGGTGCGGATGGGGTTGGCGACCGGTGAGGCCGAGCTGCGGGACGGGGACTACTTCGGGACGGTGCTCAACCGTGCCGCGCGGGTGATGGCCGCCGGGCACGGCGGTCAGATTCTGGTGGCCGACTCGACGGCGGTTCTGCTCAGCGGAGTTGATCTGGTCGATCTGGGGCCGCGACGGCTGCGGGATGTGCCGAGCCCGATCACGGTGTTTCAGCTGCGGGCGCCGGGCCTGCGGACGGACTTTCCGCCGTTGCGGGCACGTCGATTCGAGTCCGGGAAATCTGCGGCCTGCGGTCACCAGCTTGATCGGGCGCGACGTCCGAGGTCGCCGAGGTCGCAAGCGGCGCTCGCGTGCGCATCGGTTGGTGACGTTGACCGGCGTGGGTGGGGTTGGCAAGACCCGGCTGGCGTTGGAGGTCGCGGCGCAGCTGGCCGATGAATTTCCCGACGGGGTCTGGGTTTTCGAGCTGGCGGCGGTCAGCTGATCCGGCGGCGGTGCCCGACGCGGTCGCGGCGGTGCTGGGCATCACTCAGCAACCGGGCAAGAGCGTGAGCGAGTCGGTGGCTGCCGCGCTGGAGGGCCGAGTCCGGTTGTTGGTGTTCGACAACTGCGAGCACGTGCGTCGACGCCGTCGCCGATCTGATCGCAGGCGATCCTCGCGCCAGTCGGCGACCGTGCAGGATCCTGGCCACCAGCCGCGAAGGATTCGGCGTCGCCGACGAGCAGTTGTGGCCGGTGCCCTCGCTGGACGTTGCGGTGACGGCCGCGGAGTCTGTTCGTCGAACGCGCCCAGCAGTATGCCTCGCGCTTCGCGTTGGCCACGCTGATGAGGCGGCCGCGGTGGTGGAGATCTGCCGTCGCCTCGACGGGATACCGTTGGCCATCGAGTTGGCGGCCTCGCGGATGGCGTCGATGACCGCGAGCGAGGTGCGTGATCGTCTCGATGACCGATTCAAGCTGCTGGTGGGATCACGGCGCGGACTGGAACGCCACCAGACGCTGCGCCACGCGGTGGCGTGGTCCTACGACCTGCTCGATGACGCGGAAAAGACGCTGCTGGAACGGTGTTCGGTGTTCGCCGGTGGATTCGACCTCGAAAGCGCCTGCGCGGTAGCCGGATCCGATGACGTCGACGACTACGCCGTCCTGGATCTGCTGGACGCGCTGGTGCGCAAGTCGCTGCTCGTCGCCGACCGGTCAGTCGGGGCGGACCCGGTTTTCGATGCTGGAGACGATCCGCCAGTTCGCCGAGGAACAACTCGTCGCGCGGCGGCGAGGCCGACCGAGGTCCGGACCGCCCATGCCCGCTACTTCGCCGGGCGTGAAACCGACATCATGGCCCTGTGGGACAGCCCCGGCAGCGGGAGGCCTACGACTGGTTCGCCGCCGAACTGGCCAACCTGCGCACCGCGTTTCGGTGGGCCGCCGACCACGGCGACCTCGACGTGGCCGCCACCATCGCCACCTACGCGGCGGTTCCTCGGCTTGTGGGTCGAGAATTACGAGCCGATCAGCCTGGGCCGAAGAGCTCATCGAGCCCGCCCGCGCCGTCGACCACCCCCGGCTTGCGAGTCCTGTCATGTCATCGCGTCGCAGTGCTTGGACGGCTGGGACGAGTCGAAGACGCCGGTCCGCTACTGCGAAGCCGGCCAGACCGTTGCTCTCGCTAGACGCCGCGATCACCCCGCCGCTCGGGGTCGAAGGCTGGCCTGGCGCTGGCGTACATGCACATCGGACAACCTCAGCGGTGGCCCGAGTTGTGCCGCAGCCTCAGCTTGAGACGCCGCGCGACGACCGCAGTGCTGCCTCCGGGCATGTCTGGTCTATCGCGCTGATCGTACGCTGGTCGCGCTGAGTGGAGGCGAGGCTCGCCGCGAACGGATCTGATCGATGCCGCCGAGGCCACCCAGCAACCCGCCATGCGCCATCCGTTTGCGCTCGCTGCGCCTGCGGCGTGGCGCTGCCCGCGCACGCGACCCCGTCCACGCACGTGACGCCATGTCCGCCGGGGTCTGGTGCTCGCCCAAGACAGCGGCAACCGTCTGCGAGCCGACTCTGGCGATGCGGCCTGGCTCAGCCTGGAAGCCCGACACGGGGATCACTGCGTCCGGCGTTCGATCATCGTCACCCTGGCCGATCCGCAATTACCACGACTCGGGTAACACCGAGATGCATGCGCGGCCCTGCTCGCGGTAGTCGCCGTATTCTTCGATCGGCTGGGACGCTACGAACTCGGCGGCCACCATCGCCGGGTTTCGCGCTCAGCCCTCGCCGTCGACCTGGTGATCCCCGAAGCTCAGTTCCGACGCGATCGCCCACCTACGCGATGTCCTCGGCGACCCGACCTTACGAATCGCTCGCCCGCAAGGGCGAAGCGATGACCACGGCCGCGATGGCGACATATGCATACGACCAAATCGACCAGGCCCGAACAGCACTCGAACAACTACGGTGAGCGCGTGGAGACACTGAGGGTCGGTGCGGCCTTCCCGATCCGCCGTTCAACGGCATGCCGGACGACGGCGGACTCGACATCGACCTGATGAGCCGCGATCGCCGACGTCGCTCGGCGTGAGCGTCGAATTCGTCCCGCACGACGGAGCCGACTTCAACGGCATCTTCGACGCCCTGAACTCCGGCGCTACGACTGCGTCGCCGCCGGGCACGACGGTCACGCCCGGACCGGGAGAAGAAGGCCAAGTTCGTCCCGCCGTACCTCATCTCCGGGTCAGTCGCTCGCCGTCGACACCAGTCCGGCTCGCCGTACGTGAGGTCCATCGACGACCTCGACGGGCCTGACGATCGGCGTGCAGCAGGGCAACACCAGCCGAGCCGATCGCCGACCGAGCTCGTCGCGCGCGGGCAAGGCGGCAGCGCGTCCGCGTCTACGACTACGGCAGCATCCGCTCCGCGCTGACCGACCTGACCACCGGCGGCTGCGACGTGTTCATGAAGCTGGCCCCGGTGCTCACCGAGCTGGTCAAGCCGATCCCCGGCGTCGAGGTGGTGCAGCGGGGCATCTCCGTCGAGAACATCGCGATCGCCGTCGCGCTGGACGACCAGCGGCCTGCTCGGCCGCATCACCGTCGCTCAGGAAGAGCTGGAGCAGGACGGAACGTTGCAGCGGATACGGCAGAAATGGCTGGGCAATCCTCACGCCGACCGACCAGTGTCCTGGCGGTGCGCATTGAACCAACCGCGCGTGGCGAGATATCACACCACTAGGCTGGCTGCCGAGCATCAAGGCAAAAAAGGGAGACACAAGTGACCATCCGGGTAGGCGTTAACGGCTTCGGCCGAATCGGACGCAACTTCTACCGGGCCCTCGACGCGCAGAAGGCCGAGGGCAGCAGCACCGACATCGAGATCGTCGCGGTCAACGACCTCACCGACAACGCCACGCCTGGCGCACCTGCTGAAGTTCGACTCGATCCTGGGCCGGCTGCCCCGAGGACGTCAGCCTCGAAGGCGACGACACGATCGTCGTCGGCAGCACCAAGATCAAGGCGCTCGAAGTCAAGCGACGGCCCGGCCGCGCTGCCCTGGGGTGACCTCGGCGTCGACGTCGTCGTCGAGTCCACCGGCATCTTCACCGACGCCGCGAAGGCCAAGGGCCACCTGGACGGCGGGCGCCAAGAAGGTCATCATCTCCGCGCCGGCCACGGACGAGGACATCACCATCGTCATCGGCGTGAACGACGACAAGTACGACGGCAGCCAGAACATCATCTCCAACGCCTCGTGCACCACGAACTGCCTCGGCCCGCTGGCCAAGGTCATCAACGACGAGTTCGGCATCGTCAAGGGCCTGATGACCACGATCCACGCCTACACCCAGGACCAGAACCTGCAGGACGGCCCGCACAGGGACCTGCGCCGCGCCCGCGCCGCCGCGCTCAACATCGTGCCGACCTCGACCGGCGCCGCCAAGGCGATCGGCCTGGTGCTGCCCGAGCTCAAGGGCAAGCTCGACGGCTACGCGCTGCGTGTGCCGATCCCGACCGGTTCGGTCACCGACCTGACGGTCGAGCTGCAAGAAGTCCGCCAGCGTCGAGGAGATCAACGCCGCGTACAAGGCCGCCGCCGAGGGTCCGCTGAAGGGCATCCTCAAGTACTACGACGCGCCGATCGTGTCCGAGCGACATCGTCACCGACCCGCACAGCTCGATCTTCGACTCGGGCCTGACCAAGGTGATCGACAACCAGGCCAAGGTCGTGTCCTGGTACGACAACGAGTGGGGCTACTCCAACCGCCTCGTCGACCTGGTCGCACTGGTCGGCAAGTCGCTGTAGCGGCCGATGCGCTGTCAAAACCCTCGACGATCTACTGGCAGAAGGGTTTCGGGGCCGCGGCGTGCTGGTGCGCTCGGACCTGAACGTCCCGCTCGACGACGACGGCAACATCACCGACCCGGGCCGCATCATCGCGTCGGTGCCGACGCTGAAGGCGCTGTCCGACGCCGGCGCCAAGGTCGTCGTCACCGCGCACCTGGGCCGGCCCAAGGGCGGACCCGACCCGAAGTTCTCGCTCGCGCCCGTCGCGAAGGCGCTGGCGGCGAGCAGCTGGGCCCACACGTGCAGCTGGCGGGTGACGTCGTCGGTCCGACGCGCTGGCCCGCGCCGAGGGGCTGACCGACGGCGACGTCCTGCTGCTGGAGAACATCCGCTTCGACCCGCGCGAGACCAGCAAGGACGACGCCGAGCGGCTGCGCGCTGGCCAGGCAGCTGGTCGAGCTGGTCGGGACGACGGCGGCTTTCGTGTCCGACGGTTTCGGCGTGGTGCACCGCAAGCAGGCCTCGGTCTACGACGTCGCGCACGCTGCTGCCGCACTACGCGGGCAAGCTGGTGGCCGCCGAGGTCAAAGTGCTTCGAGCAGCTGACCAGTTCGACCGAGCGGCCGTACGCGGTGGTGCTCGGCGGCTCGAAGGTGTCGGACAAGCTGGCCGTCATCGAGATCGCTGGCCGAGAAGGCCGACAGCCTCGTCATCGGCGGCGGCATGTGCTTCACCTTCCTTGCGTCGCAAGGTGTTTCGGTCGGCAACTCGCTGCTCGAAGAGGAGCATGATCGACACCTGCCGCAAGCTGCTCGAGACTACGGCGACGTGATCCACGTGCCGGTCGACATCGTCGTCGCCGACGAGTTCACAAGCCGATTCGCCATCGGAGACCGTCGCGGCCGACCGCATTCCGGACGGCAAGATTGGCCTCGACATCGGGCCCGGTTCGGTCGAAGCGGTTCACCGCGCTGCTGTCCAACGCCAAGACGATCTTCTGGAACGGGCCGATGGGCGTCTTCGAGTTCCCGGCGTTCGCGGCGGGCACCAAGGGCGTCGCCGAGGCGATCATCGCCGCGACGGCAAAGGGCGCGTTCAGCGTCGTCGGCGGCGGCGACTCGGCGGCGGCGGTCCGGCAGCTCGGGCCTGCCTGAGGACGGCTTCTCGCACATTTCCACCGGCGGCGGGGCCTCGCTGGAATACCTTGAGGGCAAGACGCTCCCCGGCATTGAAGTCTTGAGCAGCCTGAGCCTACGAGTCAGCAGATGACGTGTCCCGCAAGCCGCTGATCGCCGGCAACTGGAAGATGAACCTCAACCACTTCGAGGCGATCGCGCTGGTACAGAAGATCGCGTTCTCGCTGCCGGACAAGTACTTCGACAAGGTCGACGTCGCCGTGCTGCCGCCGTTCACCGACCTGCGCAGCGTGCAGACGCTGGTCGACGGGGACAAGCTGCGGCTCGACCTACGGCGCGCAGGACCTCGTCGCAGCACGATTCCGGCGCCTACACCGGCGACATCAGCGGCGCATTGCTGGCCAAGCTGGGCTGCACGTACGTCGTCGTCGGCCACTCGAGCGCCGCACCTACCACGCACGAGGACGACGCGCTCGTCGCGGCCAAGGCCGCCGCGGCCTTCCGAGCATCGGGCTGACCGCCGATCGTGTGCATCGGCGAGCAGCTCGAGGTGCCGCGAGGCAGGCAACCACGTCGAGCACAACGTCGAGCATGCTGCGCGGGTCGCTGGCCGGGCTGTCCGACCGAGCAGATCGGCAACGTCGTGATCGCCTACGAGCCGGTGTGGGCGATCGGCACCGGCCGGGTGGCCAGCGCGGCCGACGCGCAGGAGGTCTGCAAGGCCATCCGCGACGAGCTGGGCAACCTGGCGTCGACCGCAGCTCGCGGCCGGGGTTCGGGTGCTCTACGGCGGCTCGGTGAACGCCAAGAACGTCGGCGAGATCGTCGCCCAGGAGGACGTGGACGGCGCGCTGGTCGGCGGCGCGTCGCTGGACGGCGAGCAGTTCGCCACCCTGTCGGCCATCGCCGCTGGTGGCCCCTGCCCTAAGTGCCGGCTGCGCCAGCCTGTAATCTGGCGGCCATGGAATTGGCCCTGCAGATCGCGCTGATCGTCGACCAGTGTGCTGGTCGATGCTCCTCGTGCTGCTCCACCGCGCCAAGGGTGGCGGCCTGTCCACCCTGTTCGGTGGCGGCGTTCAGTCCAGCCTGTCCGGGTCGACCGTGGTGGAGAAGAACCTCGACCGGCTGACGCTGTTCGTCACCGGCATCTGGATCGTCTCGCATCATCGGCGTCGCTCTACAGATCAAGTACGCCTAGCCCTAAATCCCTTCGTCACGCCGGCAGGATCAGCGCCGGCGGCTGCAGCGGCGGCGTTGATGGAAGACTGTCGTCGCAGGGCCCTCGCTCCGGAGAGAACTGCCCCGGATGCGAAGGATCTTCGGCAGGCAGGGTGTCCGTCAGGCTTGTCCCGCATGGCACCAGAGCGGTCGCCGCTGGCGGCGCAAGGGCGCCGCTGAATGCTATCGCCGCCGCGCACACCGCTGCCGGCAGCAGTCGCCGAATGATAGCCATGGGTGGTCATACCAGCCTCAACCGGTGTTGATAGCGTGCGCTCGCCGTGCCATCAGGTCAAGGACAGCCGCAACCGGTTGTCGGCGTTGTCTTCGACGAGTGTCCACGCGCGCACCTGACCAAAGTGGATTTCGGCGAGCCAGATGAGGGTCTGCCGTGATTCTTCGGCGTCGGCCAGCGCGAGGTGCGAACCCGTGGTGTGCCCGAGTATCGCGACCGAAGTTTCGGTTACTTCGACTATCCGGTGCGGATAGATGACGTAGTTCGGAAAGCTCTCAAAGTAGCCTCGCCATGCCGTCGCGTTGGCTTCCCGCCCAATCAACGGTTCCTCGTCAAAGACCTCCAGGCGGTGGTCATCCGTCATGGTCGCAACGAGGCCGTCCAGGTCATTTCGGTTCACGCAGTCGATGAATCGGACGGCAACGGCGACGGGAGGCAACGGCATTTTCACGACCGGTTCGCTTCCTTTGTCTCGTACATCTGTCCCGTACATGTCGTGAAGCAGCTTTGAAGCTTTTGTGATTCAGTAATGTATTGCCCGCCTCGGGGGCCCGTCACACGAGAGGTCTCATGAACACCTCGCAAGGGCCGCAGCCGTATCGGTACAACCAGCCGCCCCCGCAACACTGGCAACCGTACCTGCCGCCGCAGCACCGGTATCCGCCGCCACCGCCCCCGCACTACGCACAGCCGCCGGCGCCCCAACAGCCGCAGCCCCACGGGATTCCGTACGGGCAGCCCGGCGAGGGATCGCGGTCAACACCCAGTTCTTCCCGCTGGCATGGTTGTTGTTCTTCTTCAAGCCGAAGATCGCCGTCGACGGCCAGGAAATGCCCGTCGCGGGCTGGGGTCGCACGGTCGTGCCTGCCCCGTCCTGGCGCCAACACCACGTGCGTCTACGTGCCGTACTTCCCTGCCCTTGCGGTTGGGTCCGGCGGACGGCACAGCGGATGTGCATCCGGGTCAGGTGGCCGAGCTCGAATGCAAGGCCCCGTTGTGGTCGTTCAGCGCCGGCTCGCTCGGTGTCGGCCCGCAGAAGTACAACGGCGTCGGTATCACCATTGCGGTGGCGGCGATTCCGTTGGCCCTCGCGCTCCTGGTGATCTTCATCTCGGTCCTCGCGATTGTGATCTGAGCAGTTCCCGCCCTGCGCGCTGCTTCCAGATCGTCGATACTTGGGTGATGGCTGAAGGTCCCGACACCTCGCTGGCGCCGATCGGCTCCGTGCATCGCACCAAGGTGGGGCGTGAGGCGACGGAGCCGATGCGCGAAGACATCCGGCTACTCGGCACCATCCTTGGCGACACCGTCCGCGAGCAGAACGGTGAGGAGGTGTTCGACCTCGTCGAGCGGGCCCGCGTTGAGTCGTTCCGGGTGCGCCGCTCGGAGATCGACCGCGCCGAGCTCGCAGGCATGTTCGACGGCATCGACATCCACCAGGCCATCCCGGTCATCCGCGCCTTCACCCACTTCGCGTTGCTCGGCCAACGTCGCCGAGGACATCCACCGCGAGCGCCGCCGCGCGCGTCCACGTCGCGGCAGGCGAGCCGCCGCAGGACAGCAGCCTCGGCCGCCACCTACTGCAAGCTCGACTCGGCCGACCTGGATTCGGCGACCGTGGCCGAAGCGCTGACCGGGTGCGCTGGTCTCGCCGGTGATCACCGCGCATCCCACCGAAACTCGTCGCCGCACCGTCTTCGACACCCAGCACCGCATCACCGAGCTGATGCGGCTGCGCACTGCACGGCCACACCCAGACCGCAGACGGCCGCGACATCGAGACGCGAACTGCGCCGCCACATCCTCACGTCTGTGGCAGACCGCGCTGATCCGGTTGTCGCGGTTGAAGATTCAGGACGAGATCGAGACCGGCCTGCGGTACTACCCCGCCGCTTTCTTCGAGGTCATCCCGCAGGTCAACGCCGAAGTGCGCGCAGCGCTGCGGGCCGCGGCTGGCCGGGACCCGCAAGCTGGGCCCACCCGCTCGCGGGATGCTCGACGAGCCGATCCTGCGGCCCGGCTCGTGGATCGGCGGCGACCGCGACGGCAACCCCAACGTCACCGCCGACGTGGTCCGGCTGGCCACCGGCAGCGCCGCCTACACCGCGCTGGCGCACTACTTCGTCGAAATCACCGCGCTGGAAGAGGAACTGTCGATGTCGGCGCGGCTGGTGAAGGTCAGCGACGAGCTGGCCGCATTGGCCGATGCCTGTCGACGAGCCGGCCCGCGCCGACGAACCGTACCGCCGCGCCTTGCGGGTCATCCACGGCCGGCTGACCGCGACCGCGGCCGAGATCCTCGACAGCCAACCCGAGCACGAGCTCGACCTCGGCCTGCAGCGCATACCGGACGCCGGCCGAGCTGCTGACCGGACCTCGACGTCGTCGATCGCGTCGCTGCGCGCCAACGGCAGCGCGTGCTTGCCGACGACCGGCTGGCCCGGCTGCGGGAAGCCGTGCACGTCTTCGGGTTTCACCTGTCCGGTCTCGACATGCACGGCAGAACTCCGATGTGCACGAAGAGGTCGTCGCCGAGCTGCTGGCGTGGGCGGGCGTGCATCCAGACTATCGGTCGCTGCCCGAGCCGGAACGCGTCGAGCTGCTGGTCGCCGAACTCGGCACCGCGTCAGGCCGCCTCGATCGAGCGACGACGCCGCAACTGTCCGAGCTCGCCCGCAAGGAGCTGGACATCGTGGCCGCCGCCGCCCGCGCCGGTCGAGGTGTTCGGGCCGCAGGCGGTGCCCAACTACATCATCTCAATGTGCCAGTCGGTTTCGGACATGCTCGAGGCGGCGATCCTGCTCAAGGAGGTCGGGCTGCTGCGACGCCGATCGGGCGTCACGGAGCCGTACGCGCCGGTCGGCATCGTGCCGCTGTTCGAGACGATCGACGACCTGCAGCGCGGCTCGTCGATTCTCGAAGCGGCGCTGGACCTTCCGCTCTACCGCGCCGTTGGTGGCTGCACGCGGCGACAGCCAGGAAGTGATGCTCGGCTACTCCGACTCCAACAAGGACGGCGGATACCTGGCGGCCAACTGGGCGCTGTACCGCGCCGAGCTCGACCTGGTCGAGTCGGCCCGCAAGACCGGAATCCGGTTGCGGCTCTTCCACGGTCGCGGCGGCACCGTCGGTCGCGGCGGCGGGCCCGAGCTACGACGCCATCCTGGCGCAGCCGCCGGGCGCGGTGAACGGCTCGCTGCGGATCACCGAGCAGGGCGAGGTGATCGCCGCCAAGTACGCCGAGCCGCGATCGCGCACCGCAACCTGGAGACGCTGCTGGCCGCCACGCTGGAGGCGACGCTGCTCGACGTCGAGGGCCTGGGCGACGCCGCGGGCCCGCCTACGAGGTGCTCGACGAGCTGGCCGCCCGCGCCCAGCGCGCCTACGCCGAATTGGTCCACGAGACACCGGGTTTCGTCGAGTACTTCAAGGCGTCCACGCCGGTCAGCGAGATCGGCGCGCTGAACATCGGCAGCAGGCCGACATCGCGCAAGCCCACCGACGTCGATCTCCGATCTGCGGGCCATCCCGTGGGTGCTGGCCTGGAGCCAGTCGCGGGTGATGCTGCCCGGCTGGTACGGCACCGGAACGGCATTCGAGGACGTGGATCGGCGAAGGCGACGGCCGGCTGGAGGTGCTGCAGGACCTCTATCGCCGGTGGCCGTTCTTCCGCACGGTGCTGTCGAACATGGCGCAGGTGCTGGCCAAGTCGGACATGGGGCTGGCCGCGCGCTACTGCCGAACTGGTCGAGGACGAGGCGCTGCGGCGGCGGGTGTTCGACAAGATCGTCGACGAGCACGAGCGCACGATCCGCATGCACAAGCTCATCACCGGTCAGGACGACCTGCTCGCCGACAACCCGGCGCTGGCCCGCTCGGTGTTCAACCGGTTCCCGTATCTGGAGCCGCTGAACCACCTGCAGGTCGAGCTGCTGCGGCGGTACCGCTCCGGCGACGACGACGAACTGGTCCAGCGCGGCATCCTGCTGACCATGAGCGGGCTGGCCACCGCGCTGCGCAACAGCGGTTGACCGCGTCGACGCGTCATTGACACTTTCGCCATGAGGTGTAAGGTCAAACCGTCTTAAGTGAGAAACCATGTTTCATTTAGTGGCCCCCGCAACAGCGAAGGCGGACACGATGATCGACGAGAAACCCATGGCGTGGCTGCCGCACTCCATCGCCGAGGCCGCGCTGTCCGGTGGCGGCGTCGACGTCGATCTGCCCACGGCGTGGACGCACCTGCTGGAACGGCTCAAGACCGCCGGGCGAACTCGTCGCATCAGATCCGGTCAACCGCAACCGCATCGACTATGGATCGGGGATGCGTCACCTGATGGTGCTGCTCGCGGTCGGCGTCGACGAGGCACTGCGGGTCGATCCCGATCCGGTGCTCGTCAGTCGGACGTACCAGCACCGACGACATCCTGACCTGGGGCATGGGTGCCCAGACTGCGTCTACACTGCCGTGCCACGCTGCGCGGCGGTGAGACCTACCGGTTGTTCGGCAGCACCGGGGACCGCGCGGTACGTCGGCCTGCAGACCGATGGACGGGATCTGCCTCGACCACGAACTGCCTGGTCGACGATCTCGACGTCGACGCGGACGGGAACTTCGAGGCGATACTGTCCGCCGACGAGCACGGGGGCAACTGGCTCAGGTGCAAGGCGACCATCCGACGCTCGTCGTGCGGCACTTCTTCTACGACTGGGACCCAAGAAGCCGTCGTCACTCGCAGATCGACGACATCGGCGACCGGGGTCCGACACCGAAGGATCGCTCCGAGGTCGATCTCGATCGATCGGCGATGTCGCGTCGCGCCAGCTGCACGCGTTGGGGAGTTCGTCCACGACAACCTGAAGTTCTTCCTGGACTTCAACGCGCGGGCCGCCCGATCAACGGGTTCATGCCGCCGATCGATCGCTCGGCGATCGGCGCCGCCGCGGAGAGACCGCCCGGTGATCGGCCGCTTCGAGCTCGAGCCGGACGAAGCGCTGATCCTCGAGGTCGAGCCACCGAAGGGCGTGTACTGGAGTTACTCGCTTGGCAATCAGTGGTGGGAGACCATCCACTAGGCCGCCATCAGTCCAGCCTCAACGCGCACCAGGCCCATGTCGATTCGGACGGCATCGCTCCGTGTCGTCAGTCAGCTCGCCCGTGATCCCGGCGTTGCGAATTGGCTTGATGCGGCTGGACATAGCAATGGCGCGATGATTCTGCGCTGCGTGCGAAGCCGAGACCGCGCCCACCGACGGCACGAGTTGTCAAAGTTCGCCGATATCGAATCAGGTTGCCTGCGGGCGCAACAAGGTCACCCCGGCAGCGGGCGCGATCATCGAGGCGCGTCGCCGTGCCGTTGCACGAAGGTTCTCCGCATGACGTTTCATCCGTCGAAGAGCGAACTCGAAGACGGCGCCCGAGTCGCTCCGCCGGCGCTGGAGGACTTCGGTTTCGCCGCTACTACCGCAGGGGATCTGCGAGCGCACCGTCGAGGCGTTGAACACCGAAGCCGATCTCAACGACCTGGGCAACGTCATCCAACATGCGACCATCAGCAACGCCTGATCCAGCGGCTGCCGGATCGTCGACACCTACAGGCAACATCCGGAGATCGACGACGAGAGTCATCAGCGGGCCCGGTGTTCGTGGATCGGGCTGCCTCGCACCGGCACCACTGCCTTGAGCCAGCTGGTGGCGAGCGATCCACAGTTCCGATCGCTTGCGGTTGTGGGAGTCGCAGGCGTGCACTACCGCCCCTGGAGACCGGCCACCCAGCACACAGATCCGCGGATCGCGCAGGCTGCCGAGGGATCGCGATGATGGACGACATGTTTCCGCGCATGCGGATCATGATGAACTCCGAGCGCGGGCGCCGCACCGAATGCCAGGACCTGATGGGAATGAGCTTCCGTACCTTCCATTTCGACGGTGTGGTACGCGTGCCGGCTATCTCGCCTGGCTGATGCACTGCGATATGCGGGAGACGTACATCTTCCACCGCCAGGTGCTCAAGCTCCTCAGTGGCATTGCCCGCCGACCCTGTGGCACCTGAAGACACCGGTGCACATGTTCGCACTCGATGCTCTCGTCGAGGCCTACCCGAACGCCAAATTCCTTTGGAGTCATCGTGATCCGGCGAAGGTGTTGGCATCGGTGTGCAGCCTGATCGCACTACGTCCGCAGCTGGAGCAGCGATCGCGACGATGCGAAGAACTCGGCGCCGAGCAGCTGGAGTGCTGGGCCGAGGAGTGTCCGTCGCGCGATGGACTTCCGGAAGCGCCTCGGCGACAACCGATTCGTCGACGTGTCGTTTCGCCGAGCTGCGGACCGACCCCATCGGCACCCTGGAAAGCGGCTACCGGCGTCTCGGTCTGGCCTTCCCCGGCGGGCGCGCAGTCGGGTACAGGAGTGGGCCGGACGGGCCACCAGCCGGGCTCGCGCGGCGAACACAGCCTGACCTGGCCGACTACGGGCTGACGCCGGAGCAGGTACGCGAGCGCTTCGCCGACTACCTCGCGACATACGACGCGACGGCCTGACAGTCGCAGGTGACTTCTCAATGACCTCAGGCGTGAAGCGTCAGCGCAGAAGCTGGCTCCCGATCCCGGGGTGCGACAACGCGCTGCGTGGATGCCGCAGCCAGACGTCGCTTCGCGAGGAGGAGTTCGGGGCCGTCAACGTGGCGCCAGGTGCTCGACCGCGCTGCAGCTGAGCACCAGGCGCGTTCTATCGGCATTTCGATTCGAAGGATGCCATTGGTGTCGGCGGTGCTTTCTGCGAGATGGCACAGGGTGAGAGACCAGGCGACTGAAACGGAAGATGGCCGCAGCCGCCGACCCATCCGGCAGCGGTGGTGGCCTGGATCGACGGACGGTTGGACCTGGCGTTCAACGATCCGGATCCGATCCGACCTGCGCCGAGATGTCGCTCGAGGCGCAGACGCAGATGTTCGCCGCGCCCGAGTTGGTGGGCGACGCCTGGAGAGGATTCTCAAGCCGCTTGTCGAACAGCTCGGAGAGTGGAAAGCGCGCCGGGACTTTCCCGGACATCGACCCGACAGCCGACGCGTGTCGATTACACGGCGCGATCTGGGCGAGCGTCGAACGGCAATGGGCGACCGGAGAATGCGATCGAGCGTGCCGTGCGCGACAGGTCGTGCGCTTCTGCTTGCGCGGGCTCGGTGTCATGTCGGCTGACGGAAGGTAAGCGATGGATCTGGGCTTGGCAGGGGCGACGGCCGTGGTGACGGGCGGCAGCAGGGCATGGGCCTCGCGATCGCGACGACCCTGGCGGCCGAGGGCGCAAGGTCGCGGTGATGGCAAGGGGCGCGGCCGCTCTGGACGAGCGCGGAGAAGGCGCTGCGGGCCGCGGGCTCACCGGATGTCGTCCGGACTCAGCGTCGACATGTCCGGACGCCGACTCGATCGCCGCCGGCTTCGAGTCCGTCGCGCAGCGGTGGGGTGAGCTCAACAGCCTGGTCCACACCATCGGGCCGGGCGACGGCTACTTCGAGGAGATGGACCGACGACGCAGTGGGATGACGCGTTCGCGCTGGGCACCGATGTCGGGGTGCGGTCGATCCGTGCCGCGCTGCCGATGTCTGCGCGCCGCGGGATGGGCTCAGATCGTGACGCTGTCGGCCGCATTCGATTCAGCGACGGAACCCGCGGATCGTCGCCTATACCGCATCGAAGGCGGCATTGAGCAGCGTCACCAAGAACCTGTCGCAAAAGCCTTGCCAAGGACGGCATTCTGGTCGAACTGCGTGTGCCCGGGCACCATCGTCACGGCGAGCTTCACCGAGAACCTGAAGGACATCCTCGCCGCCGACGGTCTGGATGCGCACCGATCCCACCGACGTGATGACCGTGGATCGACAACAACTTTCATCCAGCCGTGCACGACCTGGGGCGCGCCGGCCTGCCCAGGAGATCGCGTCCATCACCGCCTATCTCGCCTGGCGTCAGGCGCAACGGATATGTCACCGGCGCGACGGTCAGCGTCGACAGCGGCGGTTCAGATTTCGTATAGCTGCTACTTGCGGAAGTACTTGACCGGACACCGCGTCCGCCGCGCGCGCCACACCGCCGATCTGCTGCCGGGGCGCGGCCGCGGGTGGAACGCTCCAGCCCGGGGTCCTGCATCGCGATACCGGCCGCACAGATCGCGTCATCGCCGGCGTCATCGCCGCCAGCGAGCGCGGCTGAGAGCCGGGCACGAAGTGTTTCGCGTTGCCCGAACGCCGTCACCAACATCGGCGAGGGCAGCGCCATCCCGTGTCCGGCGAGGCGGTGCCGGTGCCAGCGGTCGGGATTCCAGTGCTCAGGCCGGGTGCGACCGAGGTGTTCAGCAGCGGCAACAGCGTGGCGATGGTCAGCCGGCAGGCACCCGATAGGTCACGTCGCCGGTATCGAGGTCGACCGGCAGCCAGCACCGCCCGCGACATGATCGAGCGCTGCGCGCAGCCGCTGTGCTCTCCAGGGCGCAGCGCTGCGGCAGTTCGCCGTCGCCTCCGACTACGCCGTCCAGCTCGCTCGCGGGTGCTCGAGCAGGTCGACCATCGCCCAGCCGAGTGCGGCCATCAGATTCGACATCGAGGCGATGTGGATCAGCGCGACGTCGAGGCCGATCCCGCGCGTCTGATCCACCGGACTCCGACGACCAGGCCTCCAGATCGGCCGAAAAGATGCGGCGTCGCCCACGTCGCCGGAAGTCAGTCGGTGCACCGCTGTTTCGACGACCGCGACTACCTCTTCACAGCGCCGACCGCGTTCGGCCTGCTTGTCCGACGCGGCGACGGCCGCCATCGCGTCGGGATGCACGAACGCGTCTCGAACCGTCCAGGTGTCGAGCGCCGACACCAGCCGCTCGAACGCATCGCCCTCCGGCGATCCCGGTCCCGCCCAGGACGCCAGACCCATCCGGTGCCCGAGCCGCGACGGGTGAGGTCGAAAAGGTCCACCGCGCCGCCGGATCCCAGTTCGGCCACCGTTTGGTTCAGCGCCCAGTCGCAGGTTGGCCAGGTACGTCGCGACGTCGTCGCGACGGAACAGGGAATTCGGAAGGACTCGCCTGCCGACGAAGATCTCGTCAGGAAGCTTGCGGCCGCAGCATCGAGGTAGTCGGCCACACCCTTGCTCGCGCCTTCTCCTCGGCAAGTGCGTAGAACAGCTCGACGCCAGTGGGGAGAAAGTGAACAGAGTAGTGGTCGTCCGCCTGTTCACGACGAACGTGTCGCCGTGGCGGGCCCGGGCCGCAGCGATCGCGGCGGCGGCGTACGTCGTCGCACGGGAACGTCCACGGAAGCGGCCCGTGCCTCGGCAACCGGAGGTGGCGGAGCCGGGAAGCTGTCCGGCACTAGAGCCGGTGGTTCCGGCGCACCGCGTTGATCGCGCCGCGGACCGCCGATTCGGTCGCGGCAAGTGGCGCGACCGCCGCTTCGCCGATGCCCACGACGCGCTCGACGCGCGATGACGATGCCCTCAGCCGGTCCGACCACCGCGTTCAGGCGAGGCGCCAGTTCGTTGATGCTGGCTGATCGTGTCGTTGAACCGCTCCAAGGTCGCATCGAGATTGCCCGTGGAGTTGTTCGAGTCCTCCAGGGTCTCGCCCAGCCCGGCCAGGATGGCAGTCGACCTGGTCCACCGTCACATCGGCGTTCAACGCGCGCCTGCGCAGCTTCTCGGATCCGCTCCCGGCCGCTGCGGGCACCGGCCTGTCACCCTTGTCTGCCATGACGGTCATTTGACCACAAGCCGGACGAGGAGCGCAAAACTGAGACGGAACCGCCGTGGCCGAGCTGGGCGTCCTGACCACCATGAAGCGCAGACGGTGCCAGTGTCAGAGCGATCCCGCGCAAGTTGTCGCGCGGCCGGTGCTCGACGCCGCCCGCCGCGTGGCGGAGCTACCATCGCCGGGCTACGCCGGGCCACTTGCCGACAAAGGCGAGGACGTCGAGCCACTTCCGGCTTCCGCGAGAGCACGGTGGTGATTTGCGGGCTACAGCTTGGAAGCGGCCGCCTCGTCAGGCAGCCAGACGGTGGCGTCGCGGCCATCCGCGCCTGCGGCGGGCACGTCGTCCGGATCGCGCGCCGCCGACCGCCGCGGCCACCGCGTCGGCCTTCTCGGCGCCGGACACCACCAGCCACACCTCCCGCGACCGCTGAATCGGCGGGCAGCGTCAACGTGATTCGCCGCGGCGGCGGCTTGGGGGAGTCGGGCACACCGACCACCAGCCGGTCCGTCTCGCGCACCGCGGCGGTGTCGCGGGAAGAGCGAGTTGATGTGGCCCTCGCCGCCCATGCCCAGCAGGTGGACGTCGAAATCCGGCGCGGGCTGGCCGTCGTCGGCGTTGGCGGCCAGCACCTGCTCGTAGGCCAGCGCCGCGGCGTCCAGGTCGTCGCCGAACTCGCCGTCGCTGGCGGGCATCGGCGTGCACGTTGGCGGCCGGGATGTCGATGTGGTCGAGCAGCGCCTCGCGGGCCTGCTTCTCGTTGCGTTCGTCGTCGTCGCCTCGGGGACGAAGCGGTCGTCGCCCCAGAACAGATGCACCTTCGACCAGTCGATCTGTCCGCCGCGCTTCGCCGACGTGCTTGAGCAGGCCGATGCCGGTGCCGCCGCCGGTGAGCACGATCCGACGCCCGGCCGCGTTCGTCGATCGCATCGGTGATGGCGTCGACCAGGTCGATCGCCGGCTGCGGCGACCAGCGCCGCGCTTGTCCGGGTATTTCTCGACGATCGGGGCTCATACGTACTGCGACCTTGTCGATGCCCTCGCAGCGCCTCGTAAGTAGATCTCGTCGGCGTCCAGCCTGCGCAGGTCCTCGGCCAGGCATTCCTTGGCTTCCCTGCGCGCCAACGGAATCCGCGCCTCCGGGCCTGCCGGTGCGGGTCAGCGTGGCGGTCACGCCCGTCTGCGGCCGCTCAGCGTGATCGTCTCGCTGCGGCGGACGAGTTCGACCTTCAGCTCGCCCACTGCCCGCTGCACCGGGCCGTCGATCCGGCCGGCCAGCCAGCCGGCCAGGATGTCGAGCGCCGGGCTCGGTCTGCAGGCCCGACACCAGCGCCGAGGTGATCGGCTCGTGTGGCGCCTGATCGAGCGCCGACGCCAGCAGCGCGCGCCAGTAGGTGATCCGGCTCCACGCCAGATCGGTGTCGCCCGCCGATGTAGCCCTGCAGCCGGCCCTTGATCGCGGCCAGCGGGTCGGCGCTGTTGGTGGCGTCGGTGATCCGGCGAATCGCCAACTGGCCCAACGGATCCTGTGCGGGACACCGCGGCGCGCCAGCGGGCCACCACGCCACCACCGGGGTGTCGGGCAGCAGGAACGGCAGCACCACGCTGCTGGCGTGGTCGGCGAGTTCACCGTGCAAGCGCAACACCACGATCTCGCCCGCGCCGGCGTCGCGCGCCGACGCGGATCTGCGGCGTCCAGCCGCGGCTCGGCGGCATCGCGATCGCCCAGCGACCACCACGATCACCCGGCACGGGATGCTCGCGGCTGGCGAAGTTGGCCGCCTCGATGGAATCCTCGAGCATGTCGTCGGAGTCGGGCGCGATGACCAGCGTGCAGCACCCGGCTCATGCGTGATCGCGCCGCCCTCTTCGCGAAGGCCGATGATCTTCTTGTTGATGTCGTTGGTGGTAGTGCGTCCGGCAGATTGACAATCACGGCCGCCTCCATTCCCGGCCCATGCCGGTGGATCATCTCGACGGCCGACGCCGGCCCCCAGTGTGCCCGATTCGTACGGATCCGGCTTGCCGTGCGCTGCCCAGTAGTCCAGAACGGGATCGAGGATCTCCCAGGAGAATTCGACCTCCCTGTTGACCGGGAACAACGACGGCTCGCCGAGCAGCACGTCGAGGATCAGCCGCTCGTAGGCCTCGGGGAGTCCTCGGCGAACGCCGAGCCGTAGGAGAAGTCCATGTTGACGTCGCGGACCTCCATCGGCGTTGCCGGGCACCTTGGAGCCGAACCGCGTCGTGATGCCTTCGTCGGGCTGCACCCTGATCACCAACGCGTTCTTGCCGAGTTCCTCCGTCATCGTCGTGTCGAACGGCAGGTGCGGGGCCCGCTTGAACATCAGCGCGATCTCGGTGACCCTGCGCCCCAGGCGCTTTCCGGTGCGCAGGAAGAACGGCACGCCCGCCCAGCGACGGGTGTCGATCTCCAGCGTGATCGCGGCGATACGTCTCGGTGGTGGAGTCCTTCGAGAAGCCCTCCTCCTCGAGCAGGCCCGACGACCTTCTCGCTGCCCTGCCAGCCCGCGGCGTACTGACCGCGCGCGGTGGTCTGATCCAGCGGCTGCATCGGCTGGGTCGCCGAGAGCACCTTGATCTTCTCCGCCTGCAGTTCATGCGGTCCGAAGCTGACCGGTTCCTCCATGGCGGTCAGCGCCAGCAGCTGCAGCAGGTGGTTCTGGATCACGTCGCGGGCCGCGCCGACCCCGTCGTAGTAGCCGCCTCGCCCGCCAAGGCCGATGTCCTCGGCCATGCGTGATCTGCACGCTGGTCGACGTAGTTGTTGTTCCAGATCGGTTCGTACAACTCGTTGGCGAAGCGCAGCGCCAGGATGTTCTGGACGGTTTCCTTGCCGAGGTAGTGGTCGATGCGGAACACCGACTCCTCGGGGAAGACGCTGTTGACCACGTCGTTGAGCTCATCGGGCGCTCTGCAGGTCGTGGCCGAACGGCTTCTCGATGACCACCCTGACTCCAGCGGCCCTCCTGCTGGACTGTGCCAGCCCGGACTTCGTGCAGCTGCTCGCACACCACCTGGAACGCCTTCGGCGGGATCGACAGGTAGAACGCGTGATTGCCGCCGGTGCCGCGCTCGGCGTCGAGCTTCTCCAGCGTCTCGGCCAGCCGCTCGAACGCGCTTCTCGTCGTCGAACGTGCCCTGCACGAACCGGATGCCCTCGGCCAGCCGGTCCCAGACCTCCTGGCGGAACGGCGTGCGGGCGTGCTGTCCTGACCGGCGTCGCAGACGAGCTTGCCGAAATCCTCGTCGGCCCAGTCCCTTCGGGCGAACCCGACCAGTGCGAACGTGGCCGGAAGCAGTCCGCGGTTGGCCAGGTCGTAGATCGCAGGCATCAGCTTCTGCGGGCCAGGTCGCCTGTGACACCGAAGATAACCACACCGCACGGACCCGGGATGCGCGGCATCCGCTTATCGCGCTTGTCGCGCAGCGGGATTACGCCAGCCGGTGCGGCTGAGCCGTCTTGTCGGCTGATCGCCGTGCTCATTTCTTGGCGGCGTCGAGCTGAGCCCTGGTCGCCTCGAGCAGCTCGAGCCACGACTTCTCGAACTTCTCCACGCCCTCGTCCTCGAGCACCTTGAACACGTCCGGCAGGTCGATGCCGACCGCGGCGAGCTTGTCGAACACCTCCTGCGCAGCGCCGCGCCGTGCCGGTGACCGTGTCGCCGGTGATCACGCCGTGGTCGGCGACCGCGTCAATCGTCTTCTCCGGCATGGTGTTCACGGTGTTCGGGGCGACCAGCTCGGTGACGTACAGCGGTGTCGGAGTAGTCCGGGTTCTTGACCCCGGTCGACGCCCACAGCGGCCGCTGCACGCGGGCGCCGTCGGCCTTGAGCGCCTCGTAGCGCGCACCGCCGACGAACACCTCCTCGTAGGCCGCGTACGCCAGCCGGGCGTTGGCCACACCGGCCTGCCCGCGCAGCGCCAAGCGCCTCGTCGGTGCCGATCTTCTCCAGCCGCTTGTCGATCTCGGTGTCCACCCGGGAGACGAAGAACGATGCGACCGAGTGGATCTTGGACAGGTCGTGCCCGGCCTCCTTGGCGGCTTCCAGCCCGGCCAGGTAGGCGTCCATCACCGGCGCGGTGGCGTTCGACGGAGAAGATCAGCGTCACGTTCACCGAAATGCCCTCGGCGATCACGGCGGTGATCGCCGGCAGGCCGGCCAGCGTGGCCGGGATCTTGATCAGCAGGTTGGGCCGGTCGACGATCTTCCACAGCTCGATCGGCCTGCAGGATCGTCTTGTCGGTGTCGTGCGCCAGCCGCGGGTCGACCTCGATCGACACCCGGCCGTCGACGCCGCCGGACAGCCTCGTACTGCTCGGCCAGCACGTCGCAGGCGTTGCGCACGTCGTCGGTGGTGACGGTGCGGATGGTGGCGTCCGACGTCGGCGCTGCGCTCGGCGAGCTCGTTGACCTGCTCGTCGTAGGCGGTGCCCTTCGACAGCGCCGCCTGGAAGATCGACGGGTTGGTGGTGACACCGACGACGCACTTGGTGTCGATCAGCTCCGGCAGGTTGCCGGTCTGCAGCCGGTCGCGGGACAGGTCGTCCAGCCATACCGAGACACCCGCCGCGGACAGCGCCGCGAGGTTCGGATTCTGAGCCATTGCCGTTCGCCTTTCGAATATCAGTTCTCGAGTGATCGTTCCGCGGCGGCCACGACGGCCTCGGGGTGAATCCGAACTCGCGGAACAAGGTCTTGTCGTCGGCGGACGCGCCGTAGTGCTCGATCGAGACGATCTCGCCGGTGTCGCCGACGAGCTTGTACCAGCTCTGCGCGACGGCCGCCTCGACGGCGACCCGCGCCGACACCGCCGGCGGCAGCACGCTGTCGCGGTACTCGACGGGCTGGGACTCGAACCACTCGACGCACGGCATGGACACCACCGTGGCGGTGATGTCCCTCGTCCGCCAATATCTTCTGCGCGGCCACCGCGAGCTGCAGCTCGGATCCGGTGCCGATCAGCACCACGTCGGGGATCCTCGTCGGGCGCGCCGCCGAGCACGTAGCCGCCCTTGGCCACGCCGTTCGCTGCTGGTGCCCTCCAGCACCGGAATGCCCCTGGCGGGTCAGGATGAACCCGACCGGGCCGCTAGCTGGCGGCCGCGCGCCAGGATGGACCGCCACGCGTACGCGGTCTCGTTCGCATCGCCCGGGCCGCACCACCGACAGGTTGGGAATCGCCCGCAGCGCCGCGAGATGTTCGATCGGCTGGTGGGTCGGACCGTCCTCGCCGAGCCCGATCGAGTCGTGGGTCCACACGTAGATGGTGTCGATGTCCATCAGCGAGGCAAGCCGCACCGCCGGGCGCATGTAGTCGGAGAACTGTCAGGAACGTCCCGCCGTAAGCCCGGGTCGGCCCGTGCAGCACGATGCCGGACAGGATCGAGCCCATCGCGTGCTCGCGGACGCCGAAATGCAGCACGCGGCCGTACCAGTGCCGCCGTGTACTCCTTGGTCGAAATCGACGGCGGCCCGAACGAGTTGCGCACCCTTGATCGTGGTGTTGTTGCTGCCGGCCAGGTCCGCGGAACCGCCCCACAACTCGGGCAGCTTCGGTGCGACCGCGGCCGAGCACCTGGCCGAACGCGGCGCGGGTGGCCAGCGGCTTGGAGCCGGGCTCCCAGTGCGGCAGGTCGGCGTCCCAGCCCGTCGGGCAGCTCGCTGGGCCAGCAGCCGGTCCAGCAGCGCCTTGCGATCCGGTTCCCGCTGCGGCCCACGCGTCGAACTCGGGCTGCCACTCTCGTGGGCTTCCTTGCCGCGCGCGGTCACGAGCTCGCGGGTGTGCTCGAGCACGTCGTCGGCGCACCTCGAACGTCTTGTCCGGGTCGAAGCCGAGGATCTTCTTGACGGCGGCAACTTCGTCGTCGCCGAGGTCCGCGCCGTGCGCCTTGCCGGTGTTCATCAGGTTCGGCGCCGGATAGCCGATGACGGTGCGGATCGCGATGAACGACGGCTTGTCGGTGACGGCTTTCGCCTGCTCGCGATCGCCTCCTCGATGCCGACGACGTTCTCGCCGCCCTCGACGCTCCTGCACGTGCCAGCCGTAGCGCCCGGTAGCGGGCCGGGGTGTCCTCGGACAGCGCGATGTTGGTGTCGTCCTCGATCGAGATCTGGTTGTCGGTCGTAGAACACGATCAGGTTGCCGAGCTGCTGGGTGCCGGCCAGCGACGAGGCCTCCGCTCGTCACGCCCTCCTCGATGTCGCCGTCGGAGGCGATCACATAGATGTAGTGGTCGAACGGGCTGGTGCCGGGCGCGGCGTCCGGGTCGAACAGGCCGCGCTCGTACCGCGACGCCATCGCCATCCCGACGGCCGACGCGAGGCCCTGGCCCAGCGGTCCGGTGGTGATCTCCACGCCGTGGTGTGACGGAACTCGGATGCCCCGGCGTCTTGGACCCCCAGGTCCGCAGCGACTCGATGTCGGACAGCTCCGAGCCCGAACCCGCCGAGGTAGAGCTGGATGTACAGCGGTCAGGCTGCTGTGCCCGGCCGACAGACACGAACCGGTCGCGACCCAGCCAGTGGACGTCGCTGGGGTCGTGGCGCATCTGCGCGCTGAAACAGCGTGTACGCCAGCGGCGCGAGGCTCATCGCCGTGCCCGGGATGACCGTTGCCGACCTTTGTGCACCGCGTCCGCCGCCAGCACCCGAACGGTGTCGACCGCGGCCGAGTCCAGCTCGGTCCAGTCGTCGGGGTGATTGGGCGCGGGTGAGGGGCAGAGATCTCGTCGAGAGTTGTCACTGGTCGAACTCCTCAGATAGGACAAGCCTCGCAATCCGCTTCGTCCATACCCTAGTGCGCGCACTGGGCAATCGCCGCAGGCTGCGTCGCGCATCATTACGCCCGTCATTTACCGAAACGACCCGTAGTGTCCGGAGCGCACCCGCGGTCTACCATCGTCTGTAGTAGAAGCCGGGCGCTGTCGCCATCTTTGAGGAGTTACCTGCGTGAGCATTCGCGAAGGCATTGCGCTCGACAATGTCGCCGGCGCAGCGGCTCCGGCACGAGCACGCGCGACACTCCTCGGCTACCTCGCGCTGACCAAGCCGCGGGTGATCGAGCTGCTGCTGGTCACCACGATTCCGGCGATGCTGCTGGCCGACCGCGGCACTGTAGATCCGCTGCTGATCCTGAACACCATGTTCGGCGGGCTGCTGGCGGCCGGCGGGCGCCAACACGCTGAACTGCGTGGCCGACGCCGACATCGACAAGGTGATGAAGCGGACCGCGCGTCGGCCGCTGGCCCGGGACATCGTCCCGCGCAGTCATGCGCTGGTGTTCGGGCTGGCGCTGTCGGTCGCCTCGTTCTTCTGGCTGTGGTGGACGACGAACATGCTGTCCGCGCATCTGGCGGGGGCCACCATCGCGTTCTACGTGCTGGTCTACACCGCTGCTGCTCAAGCGGCGCACGTCGCAGAACGTGGTGTGGGCGGAGCGGCTGGCTGCATGCCGGTGATGATCGGCTGGTCGGCGGTCACCGGCACCATCCAGTGGCCCGCGCTGGTGATGTTCGCGATCATCTTCTTCTGGACGCCGCCGCACACCTGGGCGCTGGCGCATGCGTGCTAAGGAGGACTACCAGGCGGCCGGGTGCCGATGCTGCCCGCCGTGGCGACCGAGCGGCAGGTCACCAAGCAGATCCTGGTCTACACCTGGCTGACCGTGCTGGCCACGCTGGCTGCTGGCGCTCATGCGACGGGCTGGCTGTACGCGCGTCGGTCGCGATGCTGGCGGGCGCCTGGTTCCTGGCGATGGCCCATCAGCTGTATGCCGGCGTGCGCCGCGGTGAGCCGGTCAAGCCGCTGCGACTGTTCCTGCAGTCCAACAACTACCTCGCCGTGGTGTTCTGCGCGCTGGCGATCGATCTCGGCGCTCGGCGCTGCCGACGCTGCTTGGCCGCTAGTCGGGATGAGGCGTCGCGGGCCACTCCGAGGGCTTGGTCCGTCAGCCCGACAACTTCTGTCCGCGCCGAGAGCGACCTGCTACTTCGGCCATGGCGCCGTTGGCGACGGCGGCTTCGGAACGCTTGCGCCATCAACCGCGATCTCAGTCCGCTCGACCATCAGCTCGTCGTTCGTCAGAACCGCGACACCTGTACTCGCCCGGCATGTTCGATCTCGACGCCGGCCCGGTAACGGTCACGCTGCCCGACGCGGGCGACCGCTTCATGTCGATGCAGGTGATCGACCGAGGACCACTACGTGCCACGAGGTCATCTACACGCAGGGCAACACACATTCACCCGCGAGGACAATCGGCACCCGCTACGTCGCGACTGCCGCTGCGCATTCTCGGTCAACCCGAACGATCCGGCCGACGTGCGGCTGGTGCACGCCCTGCAGGACGCGCATCGCCGTGCAGCAGGACAGCATCGGTGCAGCTTCGAGATGCCCTGACTGGGATCCGGTGAGCCAGAAGCAGGTTCGCGATGCGCTTGATCGCGCTCTTGGCGCACCTTGCCCGACTCCAATGGCATGTTCGGCAGCCGAGCGGCGACGTCGGATCCCGTCCGACGACTCGATCGGCGGCGGCGGCGCCTGGGGCGGCAACCCGGAGAAGGACGCGCTGTACCTCACGGTCGAACCCGCCGCAGAACGACGGCACCACCGTGCACCGGCTGACGGTGCGCGACGTCCCGGTGGACGGGTTCTGGTCGGTCACCGTCTACAACAAGGACGGGTACTTCACCGAGAACCCGCAGAACGCATACTCGCTGAACAACATCGTCGCCGCGAAGCGAATGCCGACCGGAATCGGTGCAGATCCAGTCTGGCGGATGCGACGGAACGGCGGCCAACTGCCTGCCGATCACGCCCGGCTGGAACTACCTTGTGCGGCTGTACCGGCCGCGGCCGAAGATCCTCGACGGCTCGTGGATCTTCCCGAAGCCCAGCCGGTTCAGTTCTAGGGCACCAGCACGACGGAGCCGACGGTCTTGCGGCCCTGCAGGTCGCGTGGTGGGCCTGCTCGGCGTCTTCGAGCCGGTAGTGCTCGCTGACCGTGACGTTGATGCGTTCCCGCGCGCGATCGCGTCGAGCAGTTCTCCTGCACGCCAAGCGAACTCGTCGGCAGTCCGGGTGTAGTGGCGCGAGCGTGGGCCGGGTCAGAAACAGCTGAACCGGCCGCGTTGAGCCGCTGCGGGTCGAACGGCGGCACCGGTCCGCTGGACGCGCCGAACAAAGCGAGCGTGCCGCGGATCGCGCCAGGCTCGCCAAGCTCCGCATCGAACGTCGACAGCGCCGACGCCGTCGTACACCGCGGCCACACCGCCGTCGGTCAGTTCCTTGATCTTGGCGCCGAACTGCTCGGGGTCCTCCGGGTAGTCGAGCACCTCGACGCCGCGCCGGCCTGGCGCGACAGCTCGGCCTTCTCCGGTGTCGACACGGTGGTGATCACCGCGACGGCCAGGCTGGTCGCCCACTGCGTCAGGATGAGTCCGACGCCGCCCGCACCGGCGTGCACCAGCACGGCGTCGCCCTGCTGCACCGGATACACCGACTTGATCAGGTAGTGCGCGGTCATGCCCTTGAGCAGCGACGCGGCCGCCGCGTCGGGGCTCGACACCCTCGGGCACGTAGGCGACAGAAATCGGCTGCGGCGACACAGTATTCGGCGTAGGCGCCGTCGGCCTGCGCGGTGACGCACGTCGATCACCCACCGCTAGCGCCGCGACATCCGTCGCCGACGGCCTCGACCGTGCCGCAGACCTCGGCGCCGACGACGAACGGCACCTCGCGCGGATACTGCCCGGACCGGAAGTAGGTGTCGAGGAAGTTCACGCCGATGGCTTCGGCCTTGATCAGCACCTCACCGGGCCCGGGGACGGCTTGGTCTTTGTCGACGTAGGTCAGGACTTCGGGTCCGCCGGTCTCAGCGACTTCAATGGCTTTCATGCTGACTATCCTGCCAAGGTGGTGAAGCTGGCTCGGCCCGACCTATTCCATCCTCGCATCGTGTTCGCCGGTTGCCCGGCGCTGCCCGAGGGCGACGCGGCGACGACGCATGGGCTGGTCGGCAGCGCTGCGCCAGGCGCGGGCTACACGCGCGCTGGCTCTCCTGGGACGACCCGGAGACCCTGGACGCCGATCTGGTGATCCTGCGCGCGACGTGGGACTACATCGACCGGCTCGACGAGTTCCTGACGTGGACGGCCCGGGTCCGCAATCTGCTCAACGCGCCGAGCGTGGTGGCGTGGAACACCGACAAGCGCTACCTCGCCGACCTCGCCGACGCCGGCGTGCCCGACGGTGCCGAGCCGGTTCTTCGGCGCCCGGCGAGCCAGGTTCATACTGCCGCGTGGCGAGGTGGTGGTGAAGCCCGCTGTCGGCGCTGGATCGGTTGGGGCACAACGGTTTACCGACGCCCGATCGAGCGCGCGTGCGCACGCCGCTGGCGCTGCACGGCCGACGGCCAGACGGTGCTGTGTGCAGCCCTACGACCCGCGGATTGAGGACGGCGAGACGGCGCTGGTGTTCCTCGGCGGCCGGCAGTCGTCACGCGTTCACCAAGGGCCCGATCCTTGCTCCGCCGGGACAGCGCGCCGGTGTTCGACGAGTCCGGCACCTACGCGGAGGAGTCGCTGCACGCCCGGCCGATCCGGACTTCGAGCTGTGGGATGTGCGGCGCTGCCGGCGCTGGCGCGCTGCGGCCGCCCACCTCGAGCGTGCAGCGTCGGCGAACTGTTGTACGCACGCGTCGACGTGATCGGGGACCGGCGCGACCCGCAGGTGCTGGAGCTGGAACTGGTGAGCCGTCGCTGGGCTGGCGACCAGCTGGACGGGACCACGCGGACCCGGCAACAGCGCGAATTCGCGCTGGGCGTCGAGATCAGCCCTGGACCGGCGCGGGCTTGGACCGCTCTCGCATCGACGCCCACTAGCGCCGCGGTGGCGGCCGATGCAGCGCAGGCCGCGCCGAGCACGCTGGATGGCTACCAGCGCGGCGGGCACGCCAGGTGAAGAACTGCACGGTGCCGACCAGACCCTGGGCACACCAGCGCCAGCAGCATCGCCCGAGCCGCAGCATCACGGGCGCGGTGCATGCACGGCGAGCAGGCCGAAGCCGAGAGCCGCCACCAGCAGCGCCAGGTAGGCGACCAGCAGCGACGAGTGCAGGTGCACCAGCGTGGTGATCTCGACCTGCAGCCGCGGCACCGGCTGGATCGATGCTCTTGTCACCGGCGTGCGGCCCGGCGCCGGTCACCAGCGTGCCAGCGTCACCGAGTTGCGCCGCAAGCACGACCGCAGTCAGAGCGCGGTCAAGCTGCGCAACGGTTTTGGCACCGATCTGCGGAGACACCGGCTGTCGTCTTTGTCGGGCTCAGCCGATCTTGACGTACAGCAGCACGGCCAGCCAGCACCATCGGTCATCGAGGCCAGCAGGTGGATGGCGACCGTCCACCACAGCAATCCGGTCAGCACGGTGATGCCGCCGATCACGGCCTGCACCACCGTCGATGCCGGCATCAGCCATGCGTAGATCAGCACCTCGCGGCGACGGCGGGCGCGGCTGACAGCACGGCACCGCCAGCGCGGCCGGTCAGCACCACGAGGAACGTGATCATCCGGTTGCCGAACTCGACGGCCTGGTGGATACCGGCCACCTCGGCGTGCGGGACCGGGGTGAAGCTGCCGGGGAAGCACTGGCGGCCACGGCTCGGGCAGCCCGAGCCCGGACGCGGTGACCCGCACGATCGCGCCGGTGACTTTGGGCGATGCCGCCCCGTCGAGGATCGACCGCGGCGGCGGATGACGAGCTGCGAACGCGCGGCCCGGGAAACAGATCGACGAGCCCGTCGCACCAGCCGCGGCAGAAGTCGTCCGACGGGCACCGCCCGATCGTAGAGGCTAGACCAGAACTACAGGCCCGTAGTAGGACCGGCGAGGGTACGTCTACTGGTCCCGCGCGGTGCACGAACGGAACAAGCACCTCGTCGACGGAGCTGGATCGATGAGATCATCGGTGACGCCTGCCGGTGATCAGCAGCCGGTGCGCCACAGCACGCCTGGGCCCGAGCTCGCGCAGCCGATCTCGACCGGGATCGCCTCGCGACGGACCTCGCCGCGTTCTCGATGCCGCGCTGGCGCCAGCAGGGCGGCCATCTCGTCCTTGCGCCAGCGCTCGATCACGTCGTTCCGGAACGGCCGCGCTTACCAGCTCCGGGTCCTGCGCCGCCTGCCGGCGATCGCCGCGCGCAGTCAGCGTCGGTCGCGCGCGCCGAGTGAACAGCGGCCCAGCCGCGCAGGATCGCCAGCATGTCGTCCTGACAGCCGGCGTCCTCGTGCGGGATGGTGTCGCGATGCGCAGCAGGGTCGTGCAACAGGCTCACCCGGTCACGCCACCGCCGGTGGACGGGCTTGCAGGTGCCCGCCGCGGTGGCGACGGCTTCCATCGTCACGCCGCCGGCGCCGTGCTCGACTGAGAAGCGCCGAGCACCGCCGAGCGGATCGCGGGCGATCGAGTTCCGCTGCCCGTGCTCTATCCGCTGCGTCCGGTGGACGCCGGCCACGGTCACGGTACACCGCGTGCTCCGCACCGCCGCCGCCGGGTCACCATCGACCACCGCCCGCTCGCGCGGCGGTGACGCCGGCCGATGCTGCTCGACTGGTTCACCCACATCGGCGGCACCGATGAGCTACGGCCGCGGCGCGACGGTCGACCGCTACCGGCCTGGCATCCGATCGACCACATCCGGACTGGGAGCTGCGCGCCCGGCACCGGCGGCGGCCGCCGAGGGCGCGCGGTTCCACATGGTCGAGGCGTTCGGCCGGCCGCGAATACACCGTCGACGTAGGTCGCCAGGGTCGAGAAGCTCGACCAGACCGGCATCCGGCTCGTCCCTCGGGTCAGCTGGAATCCCGTGTCTTTCCAGCTCGAGCCACCTGGTCGGCGGCGCGACGGCGCGCACTACGTCACGCGTGATGGACTCCGGCGCCCGACTGCCGCTGTTGGCGCCCGGTCAACAGGGTCGATCCTGGCGGCGCTTTCCCGATGACAGGGCCCGCGCCTGGGTCAGGCACAACATCGAAGAGGTGGGCCAGCTGGAATACCTGCTGCGCGCAACTGAAGTCGTCAGGTGAAGCGGAACCAGCGCAGCGCGCATAGCGCGGCGACCGCGCCCCACGCCGCGAGCACCGCGAGGCCGAACCAGTCCACTGGACAGCGTCATCGCCTGCGTCAGCGCCTCGGTCAGCGCACCCGGACGGCGTCAGGCGGGCCACCCACTGCACGCCGTGCGGCACCATGCTCGCCCTCCAGCGTCAGCGCGCCGAGGCCGGCGAAGACGAACCACAGCAGGTTGGCGACCGCCAGCACGATCTCGGCGCGCAGCGTGCCGCCGAGCAGCAGGCCCGAGCGCGGCGAACCCGGCGGTGCCGCAGCGCGATGATCACCGCGCCCGAGCACCAGCCCGGCGATGCTGCGGCCGCCAGCCCAGCGCGAAACCGATGGCGCCCAACAGGATCGACTGCAGGAACACCACCGGCCACCACGGCCAGCGACTTGCCCGGCGATGATGCCCCACACCGGCAGCGCGGTCGCGCCCGAGCCGTTTCAGCGCACCGTAACGACGGTCGAACGCCACCGCGATGGCCTGCCCGGTGAACGCCGTCGAGATCACCGCGAGCGCCATGATCGCAGGGACGAACGTGGCCGCCCGGTTCGTGCCCGAACGAGCCAAGCGGCAGCAGCGTCAGGCCGACCAGCAGCGTGATCGGGATGAACATGGTCAGCAGCAACTGCTCACCGTTGCGCAGCAGCAGCTTGCAGTTCCAGACCGAACTGCGCGGCCAGCATCTTCTGCACCGTCGCGGGCCGAGGATCGGGCGAGAACGTCCCTGGCGCGAACAGATTGCCGTCAGCCTGTCAGTCCGCAGCTCCCGGACCGGTCAGATCGAGGAAGACGTCCTCCGAGGCTGCGCTGCTCGACCCGCATGTCGGTGGCCAGCACGTCCAGTCGCGCGCACCACGCGGTGACGGTGGCCAGCACCTGCGGGTCGATGTGGCCCTCGACCAGATATTCGCCTGGCGACGGTCTCGGTCGCCTTGTAGCTCTCGGGCAGCGCCGACACCAGCAGCTAGAGGTCCAGCATCCGCGGCGCGCGGAACCGCAGCTGGTTCTCGGCGCCGCTGCGCATCAGCTCCGCCGGTGTGCCGGTGGCCACCGCGACGCCGTGGTCGATGATCACGATCCGGTCGGCCAGCTCCTCGGCCTCGGTCAGCTGGTGGGTGGTCAGCACCACCGTGACGCCGTCGCGGCGCAGCCGCATCGATCAACTCCCACACCACGATTCGCGCGTGCGCGTCCATGCCCGCGGTGGGCTCGTCGAGGAACACCAGCTCCGGGCGCCCGACCACCGCGCATGCCAGCGCCAGCACGCTGCTGCTGTCCGCCGGACAGCCGCCGGTAGGTCGTGCGCGCCGCCTCGGTCAGGCCGAGCGTGTCCATCAGCCATTGCGTGATCGAGCGGGTTGGCGGCATACGCCGCAACGAGATTCAGCATCTCGCCGGCCCGCGCCGCCGGATATGCCGCCGCCGCCCTGCAGCATCACCCCGATGCGCTCACGCACGCTGGGCGTTGTCGGCGACGGGTCCAGCCCGAGGATCTCGATGCTGCCGCGCGTCGGGCTTGATGAAGCCTTCGCACATCTCCACCGTGGTGGTCTTGCCCGCGCCGTTGGGGCCGAGCAGCGCGAGCACTTCGGCGGTCTGCACGTCGAGGTCGAGTTCGGAGACCGCGGTCGTCGACCCGTACCGCTTGCTGACCCCGCGCAGGCGCACGGGGACAGCGTCGGCGGCAGTCGACGCGAGGTCACGGGGATTCAGCGTAGGCGTCGGGCGGCGGTGCAGCGGTGGCCGGCGGTAGCGCCGGTCGACGACTGGGCTCGACTGCGGCTGCGTGTCGCCGGCGTCGGGCAGCTTGCGCCACGGCAGCCGGTAGTAGGTCAGGCCGATCAGCGATCAGCACGATCATCGGTGCTCGCCGCGATCGCGCAGCACGATCTGGAACAGCGCGAACCGGTCGCCGTTGGCCGTCGGCCCGAAGATGCCGACGACGAGGGTGACGACGATGGTCGTGGTGCGGAACGCCGGCCGGGTGGCCCACGCCGCCAGCGGGATGATCGCCCACAGCACGTACCACGGCTGGCACCACCGGGAAGAGCAGCACGGTGACGCCGAGCGCGACGCCGAGCGCCGCCGACCGGATGCAGCCGGCCGCGCAGCACCGCGCAGCAGCAGCCAGGTGACCGATGATCGCGATGGTGAGCACGCCGATGGCACGGGTCAGCGCCAGCACGGCGGTCGGTGTGATCGCCGAGGCCGAGCAGGATGCCGACCTGGCCGGTCCCCAGCGCCAGCAGCGTGCGGCAGCGACATCCAACTGCGCACGACGTTGGCGGTGCCGAGCGTGAAGAGCCAGCCGAACCCGAGACCGCTGGCCCAGCCGATCAGCGCCATCACCGCCAGCGACACCGCGGCTCAGCGACCCGCTGGCGATCAGGAACGCCTTGAACGTGCCCGCCCCAGCGGCAGGCCAGCGCCATCGCGACGAAGCCCAGCGCCAGCAGCGACGGCAGCTTGACCTGCGACGACATCGTGATCAGCACGATCGCCGAGGACGAGCATCGCCCATCGGTATGCCACCGCGCCCACTGTCGTCGCGGCTGCTGCGGCCGACAGCCAGCGGTCTGGGCAGCAGCGGTGCCGTCGGCGTCGATACCGCGCAGCGCGAACTCGGTGCCCGCCAGCATCAGCCCGAGCATCAGCGCCTCGTTGTGGATGCCTGCGCGACCAGATGCATGATCAGCAGCGGGTTCGCGGCACCCAGCCACAATGCGCTCGACCTCGGCGACCCCGCAGCGGCGGGCCAAGCCGCGGCGTTGCCCACAACGATCAGCCCGACGCCGAGCAGCACCACCAGCCGGTGGCACAGCACCGCCGCGACGATGTTCTCGCCGGTCAGCGCCGAGATGCCGCTGACCGATCCACAGGAACAGCGGACCGTACGGCGCCGGGGTCTCGCGCCACAGGTTCGGCACCGACAGCGTGAACACGTGGTCGAGGCCCAGGCCCGGTGGCGGGCCGACCCGGTACGGGTCGAGGCCGCTGCAGCGAGATCTCGCTCTGCGCCGAGGTAGGAGTAGACGTCCCTGCTGTACATCGGCGGCGCGATGAGCAGCGGCAACACCCACAGCAGCAGCGTGCGGTCCAGCTGGCTGCGCGTCATGCGCCGCTCGCCGAGCGCGAACCGGCCCAGCATCAGCCAGGCCAGCGTCATCATCACCGCGCCGGTGGTGGTCATCGTCAGCGACACCGGTCTGGATGCGCGACGGCAGGTTGAGCAGCCGGACCCCGAACGTCGGGTCCTGCACCACCGGGCGCGCGCCCGCGCCGAGCGCACCGATCGCCATCAACACCGTGCCGGTGGCCCCGAACAGGCGGGTCCGCCGCAGCGCGATGAGCTCGGCGTCGTTCAGCGGGAGCCGACGGTCCGCTCGTCGCCGTGCCAGCCGGCGATCGAGCGTGCTACGGGGACCGTAGGCGGGCTGCCACCACAGCAGCGTAGCCGTCAGAGCGCGCAGGCGATCACCTTGCCGGTGTTGCCGCCGCTGAACAACAGGTTGAGCGCTTCAGGCGCCTCTCCAGGCCCTCGGACGATGTGCTCCGAGGACTGGCATGATGCGCTGCCTGGCGATCCATCCCGCGACCTCCAACTGCGCCGGCCGAGAAGCGGTCGAGGTGGTCGATGATGACTGCCGAAGCCCTCCATGCGCCCGCGGCGGACCAGCGAGGTTGAGGTGAGTTGCTGGGCCCGGCGGTGGCCGATCGCCTGCTGATGGCATGGAGATCGCGCCGCACAGCACGACGCGGCCGCGCAGCGCCAGATTGGCGAGGCAGTCGTTGGTGATTGATCGGCGCCGACGTTGTCGAAGTACAGGTCGATGCCAGTTCGGGCAGGTTTCGCGAAGCCGTTTCGGGCGACCTTTTTCGTTCTTGTAGTCGATCGCCTCGTCGTAGCCCAGTTCGTTGACGATGAACGCGTACTTGTCTGGCGCCTGCCGCGCGATGCCGATCGACGCTGCTTCGCGCCCTTGATAGCTTCGCGATCTGCCCTGCGGCGCGAATCCGGTCGCGCCCGCGGCGCCGGACGACGACGACAACGTCGCCCTCCACTTCACCTGCCCCGACGTCGGTGACTGCCGAAGTAGTGCCGTCATCCCGGTGACGCGCCAGAATCCCGATGGCGGCCGTCGGGGCACGCCGTCGGGCAGCACCTGCATCGCGCGCTCGCCGGTTCGTCGGCAATCGACGTATTCCTGCCAGCCGGTCATGCCGAACAGCAGCTGGCCGAGGCTTATAGGCCTCGCGAGCGGGCTGTCGATGACCTCGCCGCACGCCGCTGCGGATGACGTCATCGATCCTGGATCGGCGGCAGGTAGCTCGGGAATGTCGTCCATCCACGGTGCGGATCGTCCGGGTCCGATCGACAGATAGCGGACCTTGACCAGCGCCTCGCCATCGGCAGAGCTCGCGGTAGCTGTTCGGTCTCCAGGCTGGTTGTGGTCTCGTCCACCAGGCCGGAAGGTCGCTGGGCCAGGACCAAACGCCAGATTCTGCTCGCTCACGTGGTGATCTTAGGACGATGGCCGCGGGCGACAGCTCGCCCAGCTGCGTGAGGCGCTCGTCACGCTAAGGGTGCCCTTGCTGGACCCGGTATTCCGAATTCCGTCACAATAGTGTTGTGAAATTCAGTTCGAGGCTGAGCGTTCCGGAGCCGCTGTGTCGGCGACATCCGGCCACGACCGCCACACGCGTGGCGCGATCGTCCAGCTCTTGCTGGAGGCCGGACCCATCACCGCAGGCGAGATCGGCGAGCGGCTCGGCATTTCCGCCGCGGGTGTGCGCAGGCACCTCGACGCGCCTGATCGGACGCCGGCGATGCGCAGTCCAGCGCGGCGGCAGCGTGGCAGCAGCAGCGGCCGCGGCAGGCCCGCCCAAGCGGTACCGGCTGACCGCCGCGGGGCGCGGGCAAGCTGGGGCACACCTACGACGACCTGGCCGTCGCGGCGATGCGTCAGCTCCGCGAGATCGGCGGCGACGACGCCGTACGGACGCTTCGCGCGGCGCCGCATCGACACCATCCTGTCGCGGAGTAACCGAGCGGGTCCGACGACGTTGAGAACCGCCGCCGATCGGGTCGCCGACGCGCTGACCAAGGCCGGCTACGCCGACCACCACAACTCCGGGTGAGCGGGCCGATCCACGGGAGTACAGCTCTGCCAGCACCACTGCCCGGTGTCGCACGTCGCCGAGGAGTTCCCGGAACTGTGCGAAACCGAGCGGGAGGCGCTTCGCCGAGGTGCTGGGCACCCACGTGCAGCGGCTGGCCACGATCGTCAACGGCGACTGCGCCTGCACCACGCACGTTGCCGCTCAGACCAAGCACCAGCAACCAGCACCTTCAGCGCACAGCCCGCGCCGAAGCCACCACGAGCAAGCAAGGAGCGTCGACATGACGACCACGCCCGGAGACGCCGCTGACCCAGGAACGAGACCATCGCCTCGCTGGGTCAAGTACGGCTACGGCTGGGCCGACTCCGACGTCGCGGGCGCCAGCGCACAGCGCGGGCTCTCCGAGGCGGTCGTGCGCGACATCTCGGCGAAGAAGAACGAGCCGGAGTGGATGCTCGACGTCCGGCTGAAGGGCGCTGCGACCTTCGACAAGAAGCCGATGCCGAACTGGGGTTCCAACCTCGACGGGCATCGACTTCGACAACATCAAGTACTTCGTGCGGTCCACCGAGAAGCAGGCCGCCACCTGGGACGACCTGCCCGCGGACATCAAGAACACCTACGACAAGCTCGGCATCCCGGAGGCGGAGAAGCAGCGCCTGGTCGTCCGGCGTCGCCGCGCAGTACGAGTCCGAGGTGGTCTACCACCAGATCCGCGAGGACCTGGAGGCGCAGGGCGTCATCTTCCTGGACACCGACACCGGCGCTGCGTGAGCACCCGAGCTGTTCAAGCAGTACTTCGGCACGGTGATCCCGGCCGGTGACAACAAGTTCGCCGCGCTGAACACCGCGGTGTGGTCGGGCGGCTCGTTCATCTACGTGCCGAAGGGCGTGCACGTCGACATCCCGCTGCAGGCCTACTTCCGGATCAACACCGAGAACATGGGCCAGTTCGAGCGGACGCTGATCATCGTCGACGAGGGCGCCTACGTGCACTACGTCGAGGGCTGCACCGCGCCGATCTACAAGAGCGACTCGCTGCACTCGGCGGTCGTCGAGATCATCGTGAAGCCCGGCGGCCGCTGCCGCTACACGACCATCCAGAACTGGTCGAACAACGTCTACAACCTGGTCACCAAGCGGGCGCCGCGCCGAGGCCGGCGCCACCATGGAGTGGATCGACGGCAACATCGGCTCCAAGGTCACGATGAAGTACCCGGCCGTGTGGATGACCGGCGAGCACGCCAAGGGCGAGGTGCTGTCGGTGGCGTTCGCCGGCGAGGGCCAGCACCAGGACACCGGCGCCAAGATGCTGCACCTGGCGCCGAACACGTCGAGCAACATCGTGTCCAAGTCGGTGGCCCGCGGCGGCGGCCGCGACGTCCTACCGCGGCCTGGTTCAGATCAACAAGGGCGCGCACGGATCGCGCTCGAGCGTGAAATGCGATGCGCTGCTTGTCGATACGATCAGCCGCAGCGACACCTATCCCGTATGTCGACATCCGCGAGGACGACGTCACGATGGGCCACGAGGCCACCGTGTCGAAGGTCAGCGAGGACCAGCTGTTCTACCTGATGAGCCGCGGCATGACCGAGGACGAGGCGATGGCGATGGTGGTGCGCGGCTTCGTCGAGCCGATCGCCAAGGAACTGCCGATGGAGTACGCGCTGGAGCTCAACCGGCTGATCGAGCTGCAGATGGAAGGCGCGGTCGGCTAGTGCGGCACAGGACCTGACAGCGACTCTGGAGGGCAGGACCAAGGGCGAGATCTTCACGTCGTTCGATGTCGACGCCTTCGAGGTGCCGCACGGCCGCGACGAGATCTGGCGCGGTTCACCCGCTGCGGCGGCTGCGCGGCCTGCACGACGGCTCCGCCGCCGCCACCGGCAGCGCGCACGATCGACGTGACCGAACAGCCCAGGCGTGACGGTCGAGACTGTGCGCCGCGGCGACGAGCGGCTCGGTCAGAGCGGCGTGCCCGCCGACCGGGTTGCCGCCCAGGCCTTTTCGTCGTTCAACAGCGCGACGATCGTCACCGTCGACAGGGACACCCAGGTCGCGGCGAGCCGATCGAGATCGTCGATCACCGGGCCAGGCGAGGGCGCGACGGCCTACGGGCACCTGCAGGTGCGCGTCGAGCGAGCTGTCGCCGAGGCCGTGGTCGTCATCGACCAGCGCGGCAGCGGAACCTACGCCGACAACATCGAATTCGTCGTCGGTGACGCGGCGCGGCTGACAGTCGTGTCGATCGCCGACTGGGCCGACGACGCGGTGCACGTCAGCGCGCATCACGCCGCGCTGGGCAAGGACGCGGTGCTGCGCCACGTCGCCGTCACGCTCGGCGGCGACCTCGTGCGGCTGACGGCGACGCGTGCGGTTCTGCCGGCCCCGGCGGCGACGCCGAGCTGCTCGGCACTGTACTTCGCCGACGACGGCCAGCACTTCGAGTCGCGGCTGCTGGTCGACCACGCGCAGCCGAACTGCCGCTCGCATGTGACGTACAAGGGTGCGCTGCAAGGCGATCCGGACTCGCAACACGGCCCGACGCGCACACCGTGTGGGTCGGCGACGTGCTGATCCGGTGCCGAGGCCACCGGCACCGACACCTTCGAGACCAACCGCAACCTGGTGCTCACCGACGGCGCCCGCGCCGACTCGGTGCCGAACCTCGAGATCGAGACCGGCGAGATCGTCGGCGCCGGACACGCCAGCGCCACCGGACGATTCTGACGACGAGCAGCTTGTTCTACCTGCAGTGCCCGCGGCATCCCCGAAGACCAGGCCCGCCGGCTGATCGTCCGGGGCTTCTTCGGCGAGCTGATCAGCCAAGATCGCCGTGCCGGCCGTCCGCGACCGCCTCACCGACGCCATCGAACACGAACTAGAGATAACGGAATCGAGAATCACCCACCTCATGACCACACTGGAAATCAAGGACCTGCACGTCAGCGTCGTCCGCGGATACCGAGGGCCGACGAGATCCCGATCCTCAAGGGCGTCGACCTCACCGTGAAGTCGGGGAGACGCACGCGCTGATGGGCCCCAACGGATCCGGCAAGTCCACGCTGTCGTATGCGATCGCCGGGCACCCCGAAGTACAAGGTGACGTCCGGCTCGATCACGCTGGACGGTCAGGACGTGCTGGACGATGAGCGTCGACGAGCGCGCCCGCGCCGGTCTGTTCCTCGCCATGCAGTACCCGATCGAGGTGCCCGGGGTGTCGATGTCGAACTTCCTGCGCACGGCCGTCACCGCCGTGCGCGGTGAGGCGCCGAAGCTGCGGCACTGGATCAAGGAGGTCAAGGGCGCGATGGAGCGACCTCGACATCGACCCGGCGTTCTCCGAGCGCAGCGTCAACGAGGGCTTCTCCGGCGGCGAGAAGAAGCGCCACGAGATCCTGCAGCTGGCGCCTGCTCAAGCCGAAGATCGCGATCCTCGACGAGACCGACTCGGCCTGGACGTCGACGCGCTGCGGGTGGTCAGCGAGGGCGTCAACCGCTACGCCGAGGACGGCGCACGGCGGCGTCCTGCTGATCACGCACTACACCCGCATCCTGCGCTACATCCAGCCGCAGTTCGTCCACGTCTTCGTCGGCGGGCGCATCGTCGAGTCGGGCGGCCCCGAGTTGGCCGACGAGCTCGACGCCAACGGCTATGAGCGCTTCACCCAGGCGGTCGGAGCCTGACATGACGGTGTCGGTTCAGAAGTCGGCCCAGACGTTGGACCTCACCAAGATCAGGGGCGGACTTCCCGATCCTGCAGCCGGGTGATGCGCGGCGGAAACCAGTTGGCCTACCTGGATTCCGGCGCCACATCGCAGCGGCCCGGTGCAGGTCGCTCGACGCCGAACGCGAGTTTCTGACCACGTCCAACGGCGCGGTGCACCGCGGTGCGCACCAGCTGATGGAGGAGTCCACCGACGCCTACGAGCAGGGCCGCGCCGACATCGCGGCGTTCGTCGGCGCCGACGCCGAGCGAGCTGGTGTTCACCAAGAACGCCACCGAGGCCATCAACCTGGTCTCCTACGTGCTGGGCGACAGCCGCTTCGAGCATGCCGTCGGTCCGGCTGACGTCATCGTCACCACCGAACTGGAACACCACGCCAACCTGATCCCGTGGCAGGAGCTGGCCCGGCGCACGGGCGCGACGTTGAAGTGGTACGGCGTCAGCCGCCGACGGCCGTATCGACCTCGACTCGCTGCGAGCTGGACCGTAACGGTGAAAGTCGTTGCGTTCAGCCACCATTCGAATGTCACCGGCGCGGTGGCGCCGGTCGCCGCAGCTGGTGGCGCGGGCACAGGCGGTCGGAGCGCTGACGCTGCTCGACGCCTGCCAGTCGGTGCCGCACCAGCCGGTCGACTTGCATGCGCTCGGCGTCGACTACGCGGCGTTCTCCGGGCATAAGATGCTGGGCCCCAACGGCATTGGCGTGCTGTACGGCCGCCAGCGAGCTGCTGAACGCGATGCCGCCGTTCATCACCGGCGGCTCGATGATCGAGACGCGTCACGATGGAGGAGACCACCTACGCGCCCGCGCCGCAGCGGTTCGAGGCGGGCACCCCGATGACGTCGCAGGTCGTCGGGCTGGCGGCCGCCGCCCGGCTACCTGCAGGCGCGATCGGAATGGACGGCCGTCGAGGCACACGAGGCCGAGCTGGTGGCCGCCGCGCTGGACGGGCTGTCGGCGATCGACCGGTGTCCGGATCATCGGGCCGACCTCGCTCGACGGATCGCGGTTCGCCGGTGAGCGTTCGTCGTCGACGGCATCCACGCCCACGACGTCGGCCAGGTCCTCGATGACGACGGCGTGGCGGTGCGGGTCGGCCACCACTGCGCGTGGCCGCTGCACCGCCGGTTCGGCATCGCCGGCGACCGCGCGGGCGTCCTTCGCCGTGTACAACACGCTCGACGAGGTGGACCGGCTGGTGGCCGGCGTGCAGCGCGCGGTCGAATTCTTCGGCAGGGACTGACGGTGCGGCTGGAGCAGATCTACTCAGGAAGTGATCCTCGACCACTACAAGCACCCGCACCACCGCGGGCTGCGCGAGCCGTTCGGCGCCGAGGTGCATCATCAGGTCAACCTGACCTGCGGCGACGAGGTCACGCTGCGGGTGGCGCTGACGCGACGACGGCGAGCGGGTCGCCGACGTCTCCTATGACGGGCAGGGCTGCTCGATCAGCCAGGCCTCGACGTCGGTGCTGACCGACCAGGTGATCGGGCAGAGCGTCGGCGATGCGCTGAAGACGGTCGCGGCGTTCACCGAGATGATTTCGTCGCGCGGCAACGATCGAGGGCGACGAGGATGTACTCGGCGACGGCATCGCCTTCGCCGGGTGTCGCAAGTATCCGGCGCGGGTCAAATGCGCGCTGCTGGGCTGGATGGCCTTCAAAGACGCAGTGGCGCAAGCCAGTGAGGAGATAGCCAGATGAGCGAAACCGCAGTGCCTGACGACGAGCTGCTCGCCGATCTCGAGGAGGCGATGCGCGACGTCGTCGACCCGGAGCTCGGGATCAACGTCGTCGACCTCGGCCTCGTCTACGACCTGAACGTCGAAGAGGGCGACGCCGGGCAAGGTCGCGCTGATCGACATGACGCTGACGTCGGCGGCGTGCCCGCTCACCGACGTCATCGAGGATCAGTCGCGCACCGCGCTGGTGGGCGCCGGGCTGGTCAACGAGATCAAGATCAACTGGGTGTGGAATCCGCCGTGGGGCCCGGACAAGATCACCGAGGACGGCCGCGAACAGCTGCGCGCGCTGGGCTTCACCGTCTAGACGCCGCTGATTCTGGCGGCGTTGATCCCGCCGCACACCGCGGCCGCGATCAGGTGAAAACGTCGTTGTGTGGTCACGGTCTGCAGGTTGCGGCTGGTGATCAGGTTTGGCGAGCTGGTCGTAGCAGTGCGTGATCGTGGGCAGATTGGCGTAGTGCTAGGGACGATTTGTTGAGGCGCGAACGATTGCGCAGCGCAGGCGACGAGATTGGCCGGACTCTCCGGTAGCGAGTCCCCGACGCGTGCCACTCCACAGTGTCACGGTCGTGTAGCCGAGATCCGCTGCGACCCGGTCGGTGTCGGGCGTGTGCACGCCGTGCGGCAGCCGTTGAGGCGGCTTGGCGTTCCCATCGGTTGCCGTTCACCGAATCCATCGATCCCACGCGCTGCGCGCGTCGAGAAGAGGAAACCCGTTGGTCTGAGCGCTACGTGACCGGCCACGATCCGTTCCACCGGCCAGACCCAAACGCCAAAGATCGAGGCGCACCCAGCTGCACGGCGAGCATCGCTTCGAGTTCCGAAAGCGTCTCGGTTTCCGATTCGGGGTTGTGGTAACGGAAACTCGTCCCGCTAGCGCCCAGCGGCTGACTGCGCCAACGCCTGGTCGCTTGAGCAGCAGCGCAGCGAGGTCGCTTACAGCCACGCTGTGACGCGGAGAGCCGCCCGAAGATCATCAAGTCGCGACTTCCAGGCGGCCAGGTGGATTCAACTCATCGAATTCCCAGATCGCTGCCAATCAATCGCCAACGAGACCAGCCACATCCTGACCCCGGCTTCGTCCCAGTACGCAACGTCATTCCCATTGTGAGGCGAAACGGATTCGCCAGCAATTACGATCTCGGTCAGCGAAATGCGTTGAAAGTAGCGGTAGGATTACCCAACGACGACTCCCTGCATCGGGCCGCGCGTAGCGCGCAGTAACGGCACAATCGAGACCGGCGCGGCCCGGCTTGCCGGGGTGATGACGCCCGCACGATCTGCGACACCGGGGTCCTGGCAGCAGTGGCGTGGCGGCTGCAAGCCGAGTGTTCACCGCCGGTGCAGGTGCCGCGTCGCGATGGTATCAGAGCACGTACCCAGCCGGCGATCCACGCTCAATGTGTTGCCGGAGATCGTTCCGGGAACTGGTCGAAAACGCTGCGCGAACTTCGGCCAGCCGCGTGTCAAATGTCCCGATGCGGCACCGCACGATGAGCGGCCTGAGGTCCGCGACAGGATCGTCGTCCGACTCAGAGCATGGCAAGGCATTCTCTGCGGGAGGGAGAGGAGCCGACCGTGCGCGGGCAAGCAGCTTTGGCTCATGGGCAGAATTTGCTGGCGCTGGCGGGGAAGTGCCGGGTTGGAGAAGCCCAGAGCCTGCCAATCAGTGATTAGCCAGGTGTCTTAGGCGACGATGTTGTGCAGGCTTTGTCCTGGCCGCCCCAGGGCGGAGGTGCATCGGACGGCGCGTGCCCTCCGAGGATCAGCGATATGCCGTCGGATGGAGCCAATCGCGGCAGGCAGCATCTCCAGCTGGAGAAGCAGACTCCAGACCTTTCATTCCACAGAAGCTCTCGCGATGCTCTTGTACGCGTTATGCGGATACCAGCCTGGGCGAGGCCCCATTTCCGGAGCCACGTCTTGGCATATACTGCTGTAGGGCGCCCGAGGTGTCCGGCGACTCGCGGCGGAAGAACGCCATATCGAACCAGTGTGTGGTTGATGCCAGTCTGCCGCCGCCGCTCTTCAACCCGCTATGGCTCCTGATCTACAACATCGCGGGAGCAAGCATCGCTTCGTCGCGGGAGCGCTACTGGTGGGGACGGGTTGCGGGACGGCGTGAGGCGCTCTTGCCGACGATGTTTCGCTGCCAGCGCCTTAGGCGGAGATGCCGGGGGCGACGGAAGCTCTGCCTCGCCACCGTGAATCATCGCCGGCCACGGGTGGTGCTGCAGACCACTGCGTCAGCCGGGCCGAAGGCCGTTGTCTTGAAAGATTCAGTGGTGAACCCGCTGGCGCAGATTCGCCTCTCCCGACTTCGATTGGAAAGGATCCTTCCGGCGGCGCAGGAGAGCGCGTCGATCGAAATCGAACCTCAACGTTGTGCTTCGGACACTTTCCGCGGGGGTTGGAGGCCGCCGGTCTCGACATTCAGTCTCGGCCCACTGCTCTGGTGTCCTAGATCTATCCTACCGCTTCGAACAGGCCGCTGCTCGACTGCGGCGATGCTCAGGATCCGCCGTTTGCACCAACGCGCCGCGATGCGAAGAACGTCTCAACAATGCCGACTTGAATTCGGCTGTCAGGTAGCCGAGCTCCCGACAATCGATCCGGGTGCTCCGTAAGCGAATTCATTCCACCGTCCTATGGCGCGGGCGGCGACGCGATCTCGCACGCGACCTGAGCGGCTGGAACGGCGAAAGACCGCTGACAATGTCGAAGATGCTGATCGACGAGCGCTCAAAAAGAACTGATTCGACCTCCGTATCGAAGACGACTGAGGTTTCAGCTGCCTGCTTTCGCCATTCGCCGGATACCGTCGCTCCGCGATCAGAGCGGTTCCTGGGAGATCCATAATCCAGGTCTCGCGATTAACTTCATGACTCACGCTCCCGCGCCGCGGCGGCCGGGCGATGCACGTACAGCGGCGACGTCGAAACCGCTGATCGATCCGTGCCGCGGCTGGCTGATTTTACGCACCGCATGGTGGACAAGACCGATGGGATCCCAGGGCCGCTGCGCATCGGCATGCGTCGGCTTTGCTGAAAGCCGCGGGCGAAAGCTGAGACACGCGATCCTATCGAATGTCCTCGATGGATGCCGGTGCGTCGCGTGTGGGAGAACCTTTTCGGCTCCAGAGACCGAGTCGACGTTTCGCTGTCACGTTGCTGCTACCCGCTACACCCACCGCAACGGAACCCTCAGACAAAAGAACAGCGCGACAGCCACGCCCAAAAGGAACTCGTCCGGGGATTTACGGCGCAGGCTGCAGCCGCCACAGATGCCACGGTGATCTGGCGTGAAGTTGCTTGGCAAGAAGTTCAGCTGCCGCAGACGCCAGCCGAGCCAGTCGGCCTGAGACCTCGAGGCCACGGCGGTGAGAGTCTTCCGACGCCGTACAGCATTGGACAACGAGGCAATTGCGACAATCGAGGAGATCCAACAAGACGTGCCCGGCCGCGCCGGGTGGTGGTGAAACCTTGTCGACTTCTGACTACCGGGTTCAGTAGAAGGTATTGTTGCGACCGCTGAAGCCAGTTTTTGTGGCCAGCCTGAGCACTGTTCGCGTCTGCCCGGGCGACAACAAGACCGGCGGCAGCCATAGCAACCCGCCCGCGCCCGCCCCGGCGACTGCCGGCCTGCCAAGCCGCCCTCGGCACCGCCGCGATGGGCGCCATCTCCGCACGGAGAACTCCTACGCTCTCCCGCGCGCTATTCCGACGCGTCGCCGTCCGCCGGGGCGGCAAACGTGCCCGCCGCCGTCGCCCACAGCCTGCTCGTCGCTGCCTGGCACGTCCTGACCACCCACACCAGCTACCACGATCTCGGTGGCGACTACTTCATCGTCCCGCGACAACCCCGAGCACCGTCGCCGCCGCGCACTGCTCCAGCTCGAACGCCTCGGCTACCGCGTCACCCTTCGAACCGGTGGTCACTTGACCGGGTCACGACCAGTCATTTTCGAGATCAACTCGGGACATCGTCTGACCGCCGTAACGTCGGCATAGACTGGCGAAGGTGCCGCAGACGGTGATGTTTCCCGCGCGATTCAACGGTCCTCCCGGCAGTGCGAACGGCGGGTACGCGTGCGGCGTGATCGCTCAACACGTCCCTTCGCGACCGCCTTGTCAGAGTGACGTTGCGCCGCCCACCGCCGCTCGACACGACGCTGTTCGTCGAGCGCACGGCCGCGCAGTACTCGGTGCAGCTAAACAGCGGTGACATAGTCGCTGTCGCCGAACCGGTCGGCGAACCCATTACCGCGGATCACGTGGTCGTCGACATCCCAGCCGAGGCGCCGTCCGCTCTTCCCGACGACCGGCATCCCTTTCGCACCTCGCTTCACCTGCGGGCCGGATCGTGCGCCCGGCGACGGGCTTCGCATCTTCGCGAAACGCATTCGAGGGCAGGCCGTCCTGGCCGATCGGTGGACGCCCGACCAGTCGCTCGCCGACAACGATGGGTCGGTCCGACCCGAGATCGTCTGGGGCGTCGCTCGGACTGCCCCGGCGGGTGGGCTGCGTTCGATCGGATTCCGGGCGGCGTCGCTGTTCTCGGCCGAATGACGGCCCAAGTGGATCGGACCCCTTCGTCGGCGAGCCGTGCGTCATCGTCGCGTCGTCGCGCAGGCGCGACGGCCTACGAGATCGACGCGCATTCCGCGCTCTACACCTGCGATGGGAGTTGCTGGCTGCGGCGCTGTGCGGTGTGGATCGACGTCACACCGGGAGGGGCGGGGTGAGCGACCGCATCGGTGTGGCGCTCACGCCGATGGAGACCCGGCGCGACGTGATCGTGGACACCGCTCTGCTCGCTGAAGCGCTGGTTACGAGGTCTTTCGCTCGCAGAGGGCTGGGCCTACGATTCCACGGCGCGATGCTGTCGTTCAATCGCGGCACGAACGCAGCGCATCCGGCTCGCTTCCCGGCGTGCTCTCGGTCTGGAGCCGGACACCGGCGGGTGCTCGCGATGGGCGCCGCGACCCTGCACGAGATCAGCGGCGGCCGAGGCAATCCTGGGCCTGGGCCCGAGTACTCGGGCACCGACGGAGGGCCTGCACGATGCTCGCCTTCATGCGTCCTGCCGACCAGCTCCGCAAGGTCGCGACGCAGGTTCGTTGCCCCTGCTCGATGGCCAACGAGCGACGACAGCCGTCACCGGTGCCCGCCTCGCTGCGCCTGGGATTGACCCCGACACCCGAGCTGCCCATCTGGATCGCCGCGACCCGGCGACCTGACCACACGGGTGGTCGCTGAAGCGGCCGACGGGTTGGTATCCGCTGTTCCTGACGTTGCGGAACCTACAGTCACGCGGTGACGAGATCGCAAGTGCCCGTGGCGAAGGCAAACCCGTGACCGTCGCGGCCGGGCTGTTCGTCGTCGCTCGGACCGGGCGCGCGAGACATCGCGGCCAGCTGCCTGGCGTGGTACATCTGTGCGATGGGCGACGGCTACGCCAAGCTCATCGCTCGGACCAGGGCTACGGCGATGCGGTCGAGGCCGTCATTTCTGCCAATCCGCGTCCGACGCCAACGAATTCGACGGTCCCCGAGTCTGCGAACGACGCACTCAGCGGGAATTCACGCTCTACGGCACACCGAAGGAAGTGCGTCGCAACCTCGAGCCCTGGAAAGCGGTCACAGACGTGCTCATGGCCGTCCTCCCGGCCGGAATGCCATGGGAGAATATCGAAGCGACGCTGCGTGCAGTCGCTGGCTAACAACCGAGCCGGGGTCTCCAGGTCTCGCACCTGGTCAAAACAGGAACCAAAAACTGGCCGTTGACAGTCGACAGGCTGCGAATCCAGATGCTGCGGCCTATGCGTACGGTCGTGCAGAAGCGGCTCGGGCGACGTCCACCCGCCGAAGCCGAGGGCGAGTATTACGCTCACCGACGAGTCGGAATGCACACCGATCACACGTAATGAGGTGTGCATGAAACCGGGGACGCGTCAAGGCCACAAAGACGCCATGCGGTCACTGAAGCGGCGCCTATTCGACACCGTCCTACCGGCAACTGCTGCGCGACACCATGCACACGGCGAGTGGACCCGGGAGGACACTCAGGGGCGGGCTCTGTCGTCCAGCGCGGCCAGCTGAAACCCCTACGCTGGCTGTTCGGACAAGTCGACTCCCCGGACCCCCCAACAGCCAGCATCCAACCGACGAAACGCCGCGCTTGACACAGAGAGGCGCCGTCTATTTCGGTGCAACCCGCCGAACTGGCCGCAGCGGGATCACAACCGGCGGAGAATCGGCGCGTTGGCGTACTTCTCGGAAGGGGCAGCATGGCGTGGAACGTGAAGGGGACCTACCTCGAGACGTGCTCGTGCGAGTTTTTCTGCCCGTGCAACTTCTCCTTCGCGCACGGCGCCGATTACGACCGGTGCCGCGTCACGCTCGTCTTCAACATCACCGCGGGCGACGTGGGAAGGCACCGACGTCGGCGGCCTGGTTGTCGCGCTTGTCGCCGACACGCCGAAGGTGCATGACGGAGGGCAACTGGCGCGTCGGCGTGCTCGTCGACGACAAGGCGTCGGACGAGCAGGCCGACAAGCTGGTCGGGGTCTTCAGCGGAGCAGCTCGGCGGACCGATGGCGGCGCTGGCGCCGCTGATCGGTGAGAATCTGGGCGTCCAGCGGGCGACGATCGAGGTGCAGGAGAACGGTCTTCGGCACAGCGTGCGGATCGGCGACGCGGTGGACTTCGAGATCGAGGACGTCGTGCCGTTCGGCATCGAGACAGGCGAGCCTGTCCGCGATCGTCGGGATGTTCCATCCCGCCGGGTCGGAATTCCGGGTAGCCGAGGCGAAGCGGGCGAACATCAACGCGTTCGGCATCGCGTACGACCGGCAAGTCCGGCCTTATCCGCACCGCAGTTCTCGTGGGCCGCATGGTGGGAGTGACGGGACTCGGTTTACGCAGGCAACCGCCGACTGCGGTGCGCTCCGCCGGCGCGACGCTAGCCGGGGTAGTACTCCGCCTCGGTGATCACGGGCTCGACCGTAGACGGCTTGCGGCTGCCCTCCGCCCTGCGCGCGCGCCGGGCGAAGCGCGCGATGCCCGCTGTCCGCAATGCGAAATCGGCTTTGTCCTGGCGGTATCCGACACGCACCCCGGCCAGGGTAAGGATCACAAGCCCGCCGACGGCTGGCAGAGCGACAGCGGCCAGCGCCGCCAGCGAAACGGCTACCGGGAGGTCGGGAGGGCATGCCGGAGAAACGACCGCACACCCATCGGAATGGCGCCATTGGACGCTGGCGGTGCCATCCCGGGCAGCGATGTCGTCGCGCCGAAAGTGATCCGCCCGAGCGTTGCAACCCCGGTGTTCCTGCTGCTTTCTGGACTCCCGGGCCGGTGTTGTTCCGTCGGCAGCTGCGGATGCGGCGGTGGCGTCACAATTGCCGCTGGTCTGCCGGCCACCGGCACGATGGCTCCACCACGGCGATCCCGTTGACGCAGCTGCCGTCCGACCTTTCTTCCTTGTTTCGGCAGCGACCACATTAGTAACTGGCGCCGCCGCAGTGGGAGCCGGTGCCGCGGTCGTGCGCGCCTACGGTGCCGCCAACGGACTCGACGTCATCGGCGCTCGATCCACGCCACGCGACCATCGGCATCGCCGCTGCCGGAACGACTTTCGACTCCAGTGCGACAGGCGCTGGCTTCCGATCCTCGGCACGCCGACGATTCGCACCCACCGTGCCGGTTGTCAGGCTGTTGCGCATCGGCATGCCCACCCCGCTGGGGCCTGACACGGTCGTGACGTCTTCACCGAGGGTCTCGGAGGGAGATCCTCGTCGTCGAAGCACAAGACCGCTTTCGTCGGAGACCCACAGGTGCGCTGAATCCTCACATGCTCGAGCGTGCACGAGGACTCAGTGCTTCAGAAATGTTCTGCAACCGCGGCATCTACCACAAGGGCTGGAGCGCGGTGACCAAGCACCGCACGCCGTGGGAGATGGCCGGCGATGGCGATGCCGGCCTTCGACGACGACGTCTGGGAGCTCTACGACGGCAACACCGACTGGACGCAGTCCAAGGACCTCGTCGAAGGAGAACCCGGAGAAACTGCATGAGCTGCAGCGGCTTTGGCTGATCGAAGCGGTCAAGTACAACGTGCTCCCGCTCGATGACCGACAGATCGAGCGCTTCATCCCCGAGCTGGCCGGGCGGCCCACGCTGATCAAGGGCAACACGCCAGCTGCTGTTCGCGCGGCATGGGGCGGCTGTCCGGAGAACAGCGTGGTCGACATCAAGAACAAGTCGTTCGCCGTCACCGCCGAGCTGGAGGTGCCGCCGATGGCGCCGAGGGCGTGATCATCGCCCAGGGCGGCCGGTTCGGCGGCTGGAGCCTGTACGCCAAGGACGGCCAGGCCAAGTTCTACTACAACGTGCTGGGCATCAAGTCATTCGGCGTCGACGCCACCGAGCCGATTCCGACCGGCACGACCCAGGTGCGCATGGAGTTCGCCTACGACGGCGGCGGCATGGGCAAGGGCGGCACCGTCACGCTCTACTGCGACGGCAAGGAAGTCGGCAACGGTCGCGTCGACCAAACCCAGGGCGTCGTCTTCTCGGCGGACGAGACGACCGACATCGGCTGCGAGACCGGCACCACGGTCAGCCCCGACTACACCGCCCACACCAGCAGGTTCAACGGCAAGATCAACTGGGTGCAAATCGATCTGGGCGAGGACGCCGAGGACGCCGACCACTACATCGACCCCGACGAACGCTTCCGGATCGCGATATGACAGTAGTCGTTTCAACAGAACTGAACTCTTCACGCCATCAACATGTCGCGGTCGCCTTGGGGCTGGTAACCCGACGACGCGGCTGAGGTCTTCAGCAGAGACTTGAACGGTGGCGAGGGCTCAATGTTCTGCATCCACGTCAACCGCCGTACCACCCACACAGGCGACAGCCAACACCGCGCGTCACTCCGTATCCCCAGCACGGTGGCCGCGAAGTCGTCGACATAGGTGGACAGCTCACGCGGCGGTCGGTGATAGTTGCCGGACCGCACCGGGTGCGCCGGCAAGTCCACCACGGGAGCCTCGACGTCTTCGTAGTCGATCGTGGACAGCAGGTGGGCCATCATGTTCAGGCGGGCGTGCTTCTTGCTATCGGATTCCACCACGTACCACGGGCTCATCGGGATGTCGGTGTGCACCATCATCTCGTCCTTGGCGCGCGAGTAGTCCTCCCACCGGAAGATCGACTCCAGGTCCATCGGCGAGAGCTTCCACTGCCGAACCGGATCGTTGCGCCGGGACCTGAACCGTCGCAGTTGCTCCTCGTCGGATACCGAGAACCAGTACTTGCGCAGGATGATGCCGTCGTCGATGAGCATCTGTTCGAAGATGGGCGTCTGCCTCAGGAACAACGCATGCTCTTGCGGCGTACAGAATCCCATCACCTTCTCGACACCCGCCCGGTTGTACCAGGACCTGTCGAACAGGACGATCTCACCCCGCGTCGGCAGATGCGCGACATAGCGCTGGTAGTACCACTGCCCGCGCTCCCGCTCGGTGGGTGCCGGCAGCGCGGCTATCCGCGCGACGCGAGGGCTCAGATATTCGGTGATGCGCTTGATGGTCCCACCCTTGCCCGCGGCGTCGCGACCTTCGAAGACGATCACGATCCGGGCCCCGGTTTCCCGGGCCCATTCCTGCAGCCTCACGAATTCCGTTTGAAGGCGGAAAAGTTCGGCTTCGTAGACGTTTTTGGGGATCTTTCGCGCGGACTTCTCGCCCGATTTCTTCCCACCCTTACTCATCGCCGCATCGTACTGCGGGCGCGACTCACTGGGCGGCTTCCAGCAGTTTCATCGAGCGATTCGCGCAGCAGGCTCGGCGGCACGTCGAGATCGCTCATCGCTTCCCGGTACCGCCGCGGCGTTTCCACCATTGACGGCCGGGACGATCGCGAGATTGGTCAGCACCTGCCGCTGCCTTGGCAGTCTGACCCGGCAGTGGCGAAGCGCCTAGATCACCAAGCGCGACGTGGACATCTTCCTGGCCGAGACGCCTGCAGAAAATCGTCCGCCACGTCGGCGACGGTGCGCAACCGTTCGATCCCGCCGAATCTCTCCTCCAGCCCTTCGCTGCGCAACCGGTCGCGCACCTGCGAGTGCGCCTCCACGGCCTGGATCTTGATGCCCTTCGCGGCGAGTTCGCTCGGCGAGGCCCGCCAGCATCTCCGCGGCGTGCATGTCCACTATCGACACTTCGGACAGATCCAGCACGACTAGCTTGGTTTCCTTTTCCGCCCGCACTCGTTCCTCTATCGTGTCGCGCACGTAATTCATGTTGAAATAAAGCAAGCTCGCGCCCGGGCGCAAGATGAGCATGCCGGGAATCGTTTCGTTCTCCGGATGGCGCTCGCGATCCGAAAACCGGCGCGTGCCGGGGATGCGACCGAGCACGGCGACGGGCGGTAGCGACGCGCGCCGAATCAACAGCACGAGCGAGATGACCGCGCCGATCGCCACGCCACGCAGCAAGCCCTGCCCCAGCACGCCGAACATGGCGACCATCGCGATGACGAATTCACGGCCATCACTGCGCCAGAGATGCCTGAGGGCGGACACACTGACCAGGCCCATCACCGCCACCAACACAACCGCCGCCAACACGGGTTGGGGCAACGCGCTCAGCAGCTGCGAGAAGAACAGCACCACCACCAGAACGAATGCCGCCGCGATGGCGCCGGACAGTGGCGTTCGCGCGCCCCCACCCTCGTTGACGACGGATTGCGACATGCCGCCGCTGATCGGGAAACCTTGGCCGAACCCCGCAGCGAGGTTGGACACGCCGAGCGCCAGAAATTCCTGGTTGGCGTCCAGCCGCCCGCCGTGCTTGGCCGCGAACGTGCGGCCAATGGCGGCCGTCTCCACCGCGGCGAGCAGGAAGCACGCGAAGGCCAGGGGCAACATTTCGTTCAGGTCTTCCCAACGAACCGCGGGGAGGCCGAGGTCCGGCAACCCTTGCGGCACTTCGCCGAGCAACTTCACCCCGCGCGCGTCCAGCCCGAGACGGCGCGAAGCCACGATGCCGGCCACCACGACCAATAACGCCATAGGTAGCTTCTTGAGGAAGATCTTCCCGAGCACAAGCACCACCAGCGCCGTGCCGCCGATCGTCAGCGCTGCGAGGTTAGTTTCGTTCAGGTGCTTCAGGAAGGTGCCGCTGTTCTCCCAGAAATCGCCGTGACCGGCGGGGATGCCAAACAACTTCGGCAACTGCGTACTGGCGAGGAACAGCGCCACACCGCACTTGAACCCGATCATCACGCTCTCGGAGATGAAGTTGATGATCGAGCCCGCCTTGACCAGCCAGGCGATGATGGCGATGAGCCCGACGAGGATGGCCGTGCCAGCCGCCAGCGCGGTGAACCGGGTCGGGTCTCCACCCGAAATGGTGCCGAGCGTCGAGCCGATCAACAGCGAGATGGCGGAGGTGACCGTGATGGTTGTGTGCCGCGAACTGCAGAACAGCCAGAAGACCAGCCCGCCAAACATGCACGCGTAGAGTCCCGCTTTAGACATTACGTAACCGAACGAAGTACAAT
>ERZ1370068.4449-contig-3521_pt1 | contig 92461 bp, 112 predicted proteins | sample MGYA00561227_ERZ1370068 | MGnify/ENA primary metagenome ERZ1370068 (study PRJEB38410, sample SAMEA6850437) | metagenome | study: Metagenomic assessment of the ecological functions of the soil: analysis of the soil microbiota associated with the... | reverse complement strand
GCCACGAGTTATTGCAGCAAAGAGCAGCTGTGCATCAGCACGTGGGAGGCTCCCTGGAACCGCAGGAACGGAACGACCCGGGTTCAGATTGTAGAGGTCGTTGTCCCGTTTGAAGCGCGGTGATGATCATCCAGTAGAACGGGAACAGGACGACGAACAGGTACGGAGAGAGCGGCAGGTACGGCCCGTAGTCGCGTCGGATCTTGCGCCAGAGCTGGCTTCTCACGTCACTCCCGTCCCAGCAGCCGCAGCATGACGATCACGAACACGGCCAGCAGCGGAAACATGAACAGCGTGATCGACGCGCCCATCCCGATGTCGCCGGCATTGATGCCGACGTTGTAGGCGTAGGTCCCGAAGACGTGGGTGGTGTTAGTAGGGCCCACCCTGAGTCAGGAGCCAGACCGCCGAGAAGTCGGTGAACGAGAACACGATCGAGTAGAGCAGGCCGACGAAGAGGATCGGCCGCACGATCGGGGCCACCACGTAGAGCGAAGCGGCGCAACGGGCCCGCCCCGTCGATCTTGGCCGCCTCGATCACCTCGGTCGGCACCGCGGTCAATCCCGGCGAGCAGGATCACCGCCGAGAACGGGAAGCCGCGCCACACGTTGAGGATGACCACGGACCACCATGGCCAGGCCGGGCTCGCCCAGCCACTGCCACGGGATATTCGATGATGTGCGCGGTCATCAGCATCCAGTTGATGACGCTGTAGAGCGAATCGAACATCCATTTCCAGGCCAGCGACGACAGCGCGATCGGGATCACGAACGGGATCAGGATCAGCCCCTGCACCAGGCGCTTGCCCTTGAAGGTCCGGTTGAGGGCGAACGCCAGCGGCAGGCCGATCACCAGGCGGATCAGCTCGGACGCGAACGTGAACACGAACGAGTTGCGCACGGTCTGCCAGAAGACCGGATCGGCGAAGATCCGCTGGAAATTCAGGAGGCCGACGTAGTGCCATTCGGGCGAGCCGACCCGCGCGCTCGAGACGCTCAGATAGAGCGACATCACGAACGGATACGCGATGAAGAAGGCGAGGTAGAGGATCGCGGGCCCGACCCACAACACCGCCTGCACGGCCTCGCGATCACGCCACGCGACATGCGATTTCCGGACGGCCGCGACCGCGACCGTCCGAGTCTGCGCGGCGTACCCCTGCGGGGCGAGCTCATCCCCGTGGGAGGTCCCTGGTCATCGCGAAGCATTGTCATCCGTGCCGTCATCCGCCCCCGTCTAGAGCCTCGTGCCGATGTGAACGATGGTACTCCCTCGCAGCATGAGCGCGGCCGTGCGAGCTTCGCGGAGTCTATCGGGCTTGGGGTGTTCGTCAAACACGCTTAGGTGACGCCGACGCCGCGGCGACCGGAGTCCGTTATACTCCCGGGCCATGGACTCCCGAGCGGTCGGAAGCGTCGCGCGGACGGGTGGTCGAGGATCGCGTGGTGCCGGCCGGCGAGCCGTGGGCGCGAGTGCTCAAGCAGGGTCAGATTTTGAGGATCGTCGACCTCGAGGGACGGCAGGCCGTGGACTTTCTCTGCTACAACGCGGCCAATCCCGAGGAGCGCTACAACGCCGCCGACACGATGAAGTACGCCAAGACGATCTTTCTCACGCGGGGCACGGCATCTACTCGGATCTCGGCCGGCGCCTTCTGACGATCGTCGAGGACACCTGCGGCCGCCACGACACGATCGGAGGCTGCTGCAGCGCCGAGAGCAACGAGCTCCGCTACGGGGTCAAGGACACGCCGAGCTGCCGCGCAGAACTTCCTGCGCGCGCTGGCGCCGCTTCGGTCTGGGCCGCAAGGACGTCGTGGCCAACCTCAACTTCTTCATGAACGTGCCGGTCGAGCCCGACGGGACCATGGCGATCGTCGACGGGATCTCCAAGCCGGGCGACTACGTCGACCTGCGCGCGGAGATGGACGTGCTGGCGGTCGTCTCGAACTGCCCGCAGACGCGAAACCCCTGCAACGGCTTCAACCCGACACCGATCCAGCTGATCGTGACGGATCCGGCGCGATGAGTGAGTTGGTGGCGGTGGGAGGAATTGAACCTCCGACACGGGGCTTATGAGACCCCTGCTCTGCCGCTGAGCTACACCGCCGATCCGAGGAACTCGAGCACCGACGCAGAACGGAATTCTACCGCGAATTGACGGGGAAGACGTTTTGCTATAATCCGCCCGGACAATTCATCCGGAGGAGTCTTCACATGCAGTTTCGGAAACACCCGTGGGACGATGACGCCGAGCTACGCCAGGATACCGCCGAGGGCGACGACACCGAAGAAGCGCGAAGAACCGGACGACGACGACGACGACGAGGACGACGACGACTTCGACGATGATGACGACTTCGAGGATGACGATCTCGATGACGACGACCTGAGACGACGACGATCTCGACGAGCTCGACGAAGACGACTCGGACGATGTCGCCGAGGACGACGCCGAGGCGGAGGAAGAAGAGGAAGACGAGGAGCCGTAGCCGGTAGCCCACCACGCGACGAGGAGGCGGCAAGAATGGATGCTTGGCTGTTCCTACTGCGCTGGTTTCACCTTCTGGCCGGCATCACCTGGATCGGGATGTTGTACTACTTCAACTTCGTACAGGTCCCGTTCTTCGCTGGGGCCGAGCCGCCGGTGAGGACCGGCATGATCGCGGGTGGGCTCGTCAGTCGAGCACTCTGGTGGTTCCGCTGGGGCGCGATGCTGACCTTCGCCACCGGCGGTCTGTACCTGCTGCACAAGTGGGCCCAGTTCGGGTTCCTTGGCTTCTTCAATCAACCGTACGGCTGGTCGATCTTCATGGGCGGCGTCATCGGCACTCTCATGTGGTTCAACGTCTGGTTCATCATCTGGCCGGCGCAGCGAGTCGTCATGGCGTCGACGGCCCGCGTCAAGGAAGGCGGCCAGGCGATCCCCGAGGCGGCGGCGCGCGGGCGCGCGCGGCGGCGTCACCTCCCGCACGAACACGATGCTCTCGATCCCGATGCTGTTCTTCATGGGCGCCGCGAGCCATTTCGCCTTCTTCACGCCGACGGCGCGGCCGGCGAAGATCACGATGCTGCTCGTCTTCCTGATCGTCCTCGCCATCGCCGAGGGCAACGCCGTGTTGGGACCGGCAACACCGGACAAGGCGAGCGCGGGCAAGAAGCTCCTCAGCACGGTCAAAGGCACGCTCTGGGCGGGCTTCGTGATCACCGCGATCCTGGCGATCGCGCTCAAGATCATCTTCGGCGGCTGATCGGAAGCACGCTCGACGTGAAGGCCCGGCGGGGACCCCGCCGGGCCTTTGACATCTATAGCGCGTCTCGGCCGGCGGGCTCCGGCCGCGACGGCCTGCGGCCCACGACCGTCAGCGCAGATATTCGGCGAGCGCGGGGATCTCCGGCGCGACCGCCGGGATCGGCACCATCACCGTCGTCGGCCGCTTCGGCGTGTAGCCGGGCGGATACGATCCCTTCAGCACTTTCGCTTCGAGGAGCTCGCGCGACGAGCCCTTGAGCGCCGGACCGACCGGGCCCGGTTGCGCCGGATCGGTGTTGTGGCACGCGACGCAATGGGCCAGATAGGTCTGACGTCCCCGCTCGGCGAGCGGCGAGAGGCCCGCGTCGGAGCAGCCCCGACCGCGACGGCCAGCGCGAGCCACGCCAGCGGCGCGCCCTCACGCGAGGTCGTCCCGCAGGCTCCGCTTCGTCTCGTCCGAGAGCACGGTGCGGGCGCGCTCGTTCGGATGCTCGACGACCAGCGCGACCTCGCTGGAGGCGAACTGCGCGCGCGCGTCCGGCGGCAGCGCGAAGCGCACGAAGTGCACGGCGCTCAGCTTGCCGCGCTCTTCGTCCGAGTGGCCGCTCTCGAACTCGCCCACGATCACGTGGGGACCGACGGTCAGCTTCACGTAGTCGCGCGTGTCGATGCCGAGCAGGCGGTCGAGCACCGGCTTGATCTCGGACGCCTCGGCGATCTCGATCATCAAGGTCGCCGCCAGCTCACCCGGCCGCGGCAAGAGTCCGTTGTAGACCTCGACTTCCTCGGCGATCTTCGACTCGTCGACGATGCGCTCGGCCCGCACCATCTCCTGGATCTGGAACCAGACCGTCGCGCGGTTCTCGAACACGAACGTGAGGGTAGCGGCCCACCGACACGTCGCCGCGCCTGCTTCAGCGCGACGATCTCGCGCCGGCGCGTCGCGCGGACCTTTTCGTACTCGACCAGATTCAGGATCTCGGACAGCTCCAGCAGCTTCATCCCATCACTCCTCGAACCCGTAGGCCGCCGCGAGGACCTCGACCGGGTGCTTCGGCTTCCGACCGGTTCCCTGCTGGATCTGAAGCGCCGCCAGCGGGCAGTCCGTCGCGGCCACGGGCCCGCCCGTCGTCACCGCGTCGAACAGCGGCTTGGCGAGCTTCATCGAGAGCTCGTAGTATTCCTTCTTGAACCCCCAGGTGCCGTCCACCGCCGAGCATTTCTCGACCACGTCGACCGACGCGCCGGGAATCGCGCGCAGCACGTCGGCCGACTTGTGACCGATGTTCTGCGCCCGCAGGTGACAGGGCACGTGGTACGTCACGGCGCCGACCGGCTTCGTGAAGTTCGTGTCGAGCTCGCCGGCGGCGTGCAGCTTCGCGAGATACTCGAAGATGTCCCGCGTGTTCGCGGCCACGAGCTTGGCGTCCGCCGAGCCGTCGAGCCACGGGTATTCCTGCTTGAGCATGTAGCTGCACGTCGGCCCGGGCACCACGATCTCACGCCCCTCGCGAACCGCCGCCGCCAGGCTCGCCACGTTCTCCCGGATCAGCGCCTTGGCCTCGTCCACCGCGCCGCCGTCGAGATACGGCATGCCGCAGCACCGCTGCTCGGGCAGGCTCACGTCGATCCGGTTCCGCTCGAGCACGTTCACCGCCGCGCGGCCCGTCGACGGTGTCGTAGTATTCGACGCTGCACGTCGCGAACAGCGCGACCTTGCGCGCCGACGGCCCCGCGCCACCGGCGGGGCCTTCGCCGGGGCGTTCGGCGAGTGCCGGCGCCCTTGAACCAGGACGAGAACGTCCGGCGCGCGAACTTCGGCAAGTTCCGCTGCCGGTGGATGCCGACGACGGCTTGCATGAAGGCACGATGCACGCCGAGCTCGTTCATCCAGTTGGACAGCGGCGCGGCGAGGCTGCCGAGCTTGCCGACGAGGTCGGCGTTGCCGAGCATCCGATCTTGCAGGCTGACGCCGGTCTGGCGCGCCTGCGCGGCGCGCGCTCGCAGCATCAGCCGCGGAAAGTCGACCTCCCACCGGTGCGGCGGCGTGTACGGACAGTGATTGAAACAGAGCTTGCACTGATAGCAGAGATCGACCACTTCCTTGACGTCGCGGGCCGGCAGCTTGTCGACGTCGCCGTCGACCGCCTCGACGTCCATCCGATCGAACAGCACCTTGAACGACGGACACAGCGGCAAACACCGCCGACACCCACCACAAATGTCGTAGACCCGCCGCAGCTCCTTATCAACCGCGCCGAGCTCCCAAAACTCCGGATTCTTGATATCGAGCGTCGCCATGAAGAGAGCCTAGGCGTTTGGCTACCGCACGGGCTCGCGGCGGGCGAGGGCCGCGGGTAGGGTCGACGGGACCCGTTCCCGCCATGCGGCCGTGCGGACGCCGCGCGCCCGGATGGAGCCCAGCCGCCGCGGGCAGCGACGAGTGGCCGCGTGGTCCGGCGACCCCTCCCGCGGCCCTCGCTCGCCGCGAGCCCGTCGTCAGCTAAATCGCTTCAGCGGGATCCTTGCCGGCGATCTGCTGCAGACCTTTGTTGAAGCGTCCGGCGTGCGACTTCTCCGCCTTGGCGAGCGTCTCGAACCACTCCGCGAGCTCGCCGAAGCCCTCGGTGCGCGCGGTCTTGGCCATCCCCGGGTACATCTGCGTGTACTCGTAGGTCTCACCGGCGACCGCGGCCTTCAGGTTCTTCTCGGTCTTTCCGATCGGCTCGCCCGTCGCGGGATCGCCGACTTCCTTCAAGAAGTCCAGATGACCGAAGGCGTGGCCGGTCTCGGCGTCCGCGGTGTCCTTGAAGAGGCCCGCGATGTCCGGGAAGCCCTCGATGTCCGCGACGCGCGCGAAGTAGAGATACCGCCGGTTCGCCTGCGACTCGCCGGCGAACGCGTCTTTGAGGTTCTCGAAGCTCTTAGTGCCCTTGAGGCTTGCCATGTTTCCTCCTTCGTCGGGTGAGGGATGATCCGCCGCGCGGCCGGCGGCACGCGCCGCAGCGGCCGTAGTACTCGGTCCGGTGATCGAGGACCTCGAAGCCGGCGCGCGCCGGCAGCCGGCGGCGCGCGCCCCGCTGGGCGGGCGCCGGAACGTCGTAGATCCGGCGGCACGTCAGACACGTGAAGTGATCGTGCGGGCCGGTGTTGCCGTCGAAGCGCATGCCGGCCTCGTCGGCGCGCTCGGCCAGGAACCCTCGGCGGCCAGCATCCGGAGGTTGCGGTAGACCGTCGCGAGGCTCACGCGCGGCAGGCGGCGCCGGACCCGCCGGTACACGAACGCCGCAGTCGGATGGGCGTCGGTCGCGCGGACCACGTCGAGGATGATGCGCCGGGGCCGCGTCAGCCGGAGCCCGCGGTCGCGCAGCGTGTCGATCGTCTTGTTAGGAATCATTATCAATTACGACTCGAGGCGAAGCGTACACACCTCCGGCGGCGCGTGTCAAGGGTCGGCCATCTGGCGCGGTCACGGGACTTCCAGTAGACTACCCACCTCAGGAGGACCGTTCGAATGGCTCGGCCCCCCGGGCTTCGCATTCAGGGAGCCCGACAGAACAATCTCAAGAACATTTCGCTCGAGATCCCGCACGACCGTCTCACGGTCGTGACCGGAGTATCCGGCTCCGGCAAGTCCTCCCTCGCCTTCGACACGCTCTTCGCCGAGGGGCAGTGGCGCTACATCGAATCACTGTCCACGTACGCTCGAATGTTCCTCGACCGGGTCGACCGGCCCGACGTGGACAAGATCGAGCAGATCCGTCCGGCCGTCGCGCTGGAGCAGAAGAATCCGGTCCGCACCGCACGCTCGACCGTCGGCACCGCGACCGAGATCTACGACTACCTGCGGCTGCTCTACGCGAAGATCGGCCGCGTCCACTGTCCCGCGTGCGGCGCGCCGGCGGTCTCCCACTCGCCCGAGTCGATCGTGAACGCGCTGCTCGACGCGCACCCGGGCGCGCGCGCGATGATCACCTTCCCGCTCGCCGTCCCGGCCGGCCTGCCGCCCGCCGAGCTGTGGGCGAATCTCACGCGCCGCGGCTTCGCCCGCGTCCGGATCGCCGGCGACATCCTCGACGTCGCCGGCGCGCCGCCGGCCGATTTCGGCGACCGGAAGGCGATCGCGGTCGTCCTCGACCGCGTGGTGCTCGAGGCCGCCCAGCGCGCCCGCATCGTCGAATCGGTCGAGTCCGCGCTGCGCGAGGGCGGCGGCCGGGTCACGGTGGAGATCGTCGGCGGAGCGACCCGGGAATTCGGCGAAGACTTCCGGTGCAGCGGCTGCGGCGCCGCGCTCGAGCGCCCGCAGCCGCTCCTGTTCTCGTTCAACCACCCGCTCGGCGCGTGCCCGGAGTGCAAGGGATTCGGCAACGTGCTCAAGTACGACGAGGCTCGCGTGGTGCCCGACCGCACCTTGAGCCTCGCCGATGGCGCGGTGGAGCCGTGGACGCATCCATCCGGCAAGTGGTACCAGCGCGAGCTGATGAAGGCGGCCCGGCGCCTCAAGGTCGACACCGGCACGCCCTGGGAGAAGCTCCCGGCCGCGACGCGCGAGTTCGTCTACGGCGGCGACGGAAGCTTCCCGGGCATCCACGGGTTCTTCGAGGAGGTCGAGTCGTACCGCTACAAGCTCCACGTCCGCGTCTTCCTCTCGCGCTATCGCAGCCAGTCCATCTGTCGCGTCTGCCACGGCGCTCGGCTCAAGCCGGCCGCGCTCGCGGTCCGCGTCGCCGACCTCACGATCGCCGAGTTCTCCGTGCTCACGATCGACGCGGCCGCCCGGCTGCTGAGCGACCTCCGGCTCACCGCGTGGGAGTCCGTCGTCGCCCGCGAGATCCTGCGCCAGCTGAACGCGAAGCTCACGTTCCTCCTGCGCGTCGGCCTCGGCTATCTCACGCTCTCCCGCCAGACGCGCACCCTGTCGGGCGGCGAGGCGCAGCGGATCAACCTGGCGAATCAGCTCGGCTCGCAGCTCGTCGGGACCTTGTACGTCCTGGACGAGCCGTCCATCGGACTGCACGCGCGCGACACCGCGCGACTCACCGACCTCTGCCGGGAGCTCGCCCAGGCCGGTAACACGGTCGTGGTGGTCGAGCACGACCGCGAGTTCATCGCGTCGGCGGATCACATCGTCGAGCTCGGCCCGGGCTCCGGCGAGCGCGGCGGCGAGATCGTGTTCAACGGGTCACAGGCCGAGTTCCAGAAGGCGACGCACTCGCTCACCGCGCGCTACGTCACCGGGCGCGAGTCGATCCCGGTCCCGCCGTTCCGGCGGAGCGGCCGGCGCATGCTGACCCTGGCCGGCGCGCGCCAGCACAATCTCAAGGACGTCACGGTCCGCGTGCCGCTGCACACCTTGACCGCCGTGTCGGGCGTGTCGGGCTCCGGCAAGTCGACCCTCATCCACGACACGCTCTATCGCGCGGTCGCGCGCGTCTTCAAGACCGAGTTCGCGCCGCCCGGCGCGTACGACACCCTGACCGGCATCGAGTACATCAAGGGCGTCCGGCTGATCGATCAGGAGCCGATCGGGCGTACGCCGCGGTCGAACCCGATCACCTACGTGAAGGCGTTCGACGAGATTCGCAAGCTCTTCGCGGCGCTTCCGCGGGCCAAGGCGCTCGGGCTCGACTCGGGCGCGTTCTCGTTCAACGTCCAGGGCGGCCGCTGCGAGTCGTGCCAGGGCGACGGCTTCCAGAAGCTCGAGATGTACTTCTTCGAGGATGTGTACGTCGCCTGCCAGGAGTGCGAGGGCGGCGCTACCGGCCCGACGTGCTCGGCGTGAAGCTTCGCGGCCGAAGCATCAGTGACGTGCTCCAGATGACCGTCGACGAGGCCGTCGACTTCTTCGCCGCGCAGACGAGTCTGGCGCGACGGCTGCAAACCCTCCAGGCGGTCGGGCTCGGCTATCTCCGGCTCGGGCAGGCGGCGACCACGTTGTCGGGCGGCGAAGCGCAGCGCCTCAAGATCGCGGCAGAGCTCGGCGCCCGCGCGACCGGCGAGATGCTCTACATTCTGGACGAGCCGACGACCGGGCTACACCTGGACGACGTCAAGAAGCTCCTGGGCGTGCTCAACCGGCTGGTCGACGCGGGCAACACGGTCCTCGTGGTCGAGCATCACCTCGACGTCATCAAGTCGGCCGACTACGTCATCGACCTCGGGCCCGAGGGCGGAGAGGACGGCGGTGAGATCGTCGCCGAGGGGCCGCCGGAGACGATCGCGCAAACACCCGGCTCGTATACCGGCAAGTTCCTGGCCGAGCTCCTGCCGCGGCCCAACGGCAAGAACGGCCACTGAGCCGCGTCTTGGACCGCGCCGCGCTCGACCCAGGTGTTCATCGTCGCCCGCCGCCATCCTGAGCTCTACGACTATCTGAGCACGCGGTTCGCCGACGACCCGAACGTGACGGTCGTGCTGGATCGTCGGCTCACGCCGCGCCGGCGGCGAGCGCTCCCGGCGGCGGCGGAGCGGCGCCGGGTAGACCGGCGCTCGCGGCCCGAAGTGGACGAGCAGCTCCGCGCCACGTCTCTCGCGGTCGTGACCGCTTCGCCGGCCGCGGGCGCTTCGTCGGCCGCGGCCGCAGTCCCGGTTCCGGCCCCGGCGAACGAGGCGCGCCAGTGGGTCGAGTCGATGCACCGCGGCGTGAACGCCGTGCGCAGCGCGCTCGAGGCGCACGAGCGGCTCAGGCCGAAGCCCAGTCGATCAAGCAAGAGCACGACCGCTTCCGGCATCAGGCGCAAGCGCTCAAGCAGGAAAACGAGCGGCTGCGCGCCGAGATCGACCAGCGCTCGGACAGAGCTCGCCGAGCTCGATGCCGGGATCAGCCACGCGATCGAGGTCGTGACCGAGCCTTCACTCCCGCCTGAACAAAGAGCCTCGACCGGGATCCCACCCGGTAGCCCGCCAGCCGGCGAAGCCCCGGCGCAGCAGCGCCGCTGCACCCCGCCATGACACGGTCGGCGGCAAAGTGGTAGCATCTCGCGGCCGTCGGATCGAGCGCCGCGGCGCAGACCCCAGGATTGCCAGGAGGCACCCGAGAGATGCTCGTCCAGAGTCGTGGGCTTCGTGACAAGTACTGCATCGCCGGCGTCGGAGAAACGGAGTACTCGCGCGCCTCGGCGCGGACGACGCGTGCCATGGCCGTCGAGGCGATTCGCAAGGCGATCCTCGACGCCGGGCTCAAGGCCGCCGACGTCGACGGAATGCTCGACTACCAGGGCGGCGACTCGACCTTGGCCAACAGCGTCGCCTCCGACCTCGGCATCCGCTTCAACTTCTACATGGACGTGATGGGCGGCGGCTCGTCCACCGAGGCGCTGGTCGGGCTCGCGATGGGCGCGATCGAGGCGGGTATGTGCAATACCGTCGCGATCTACCGCTCGATGAACGGCTACTCGGAGTTCCGCATCGGCGGCACCGGCGCGCGCGCCGCCCAGCCGGTTCGCGGCCTCGATCTGGCGCAGGTGCCGTACGGGATGCGCAGCGCCGGCCAGAACTTCGCGCCGACCTTCATGCGCCACATGTACGAGTACGGGACGACCTCCGAGCAGGTCGCCCACGTGCGGGTCGCGCACAGCAAGCACGCCTCGCAGAACCCGAAGGCGCTCCTGAAGCAGCGCGTGACGGTGCAGGACGTGCTGGCCTCACGCTGGATCGTCAAGCCGCTCCACCTCCTCGACTGCTGCCTCGAGACCGACAACGCGACGTGCATCATCGTCACGTCGGCCGAGCGTGCGCGGAATCTGCGGCACCGCCCGGTCTACATCATGGGCGTGGCCGGCCGCGTGTCGAAGCCGCGGCTCGACTTTCACTGGGCGTACGGCCCCATCTCGCGGGTGGCCGGCTACTACGCGAAGGGACATCGTCTTCCCGCAGGCCGGCATCCGGCCCGAGGACGTCCACGTCACCGGCTCGTACGACGCCTTCACCTTCACCACGATGCTGCAGCTCGAGGAGTACGGCTTCTGCAAGAAAGGCGAGGGCGGCGCCTACGTCTCGAGCGGGATCATCGAGCTCGGCGGCAAGCGCCCGAACAATACCTCGGGCAGCCACCTCTGCGAGGGCTACACCCACGGCATGTCGATGGTGATCGAGAACGTGCGTCAGCTGCGCGGCACCGTGGACGACTACTGCCCGCGCGCCGCCGAGGGCGTGCACACCTACGACTACTCGCCGGGCCATTGCCGTCAGGTCAAGGACGCCGAGATCACGATGAACCTCGGCTGGGCCATGCCCGCGACCGGCAGCGCCCTGATCATGCGTCACTAGCCGTGCGAGCCCAGATAAGGAGCTTCTGATGCCTCAGCCGGTGCAATACCGCGGCATGGCGCTGATCGTTCCCGACAACGACAGCGAGTGGAAGGAATTCTATGAGCACGCGCGCGCCCATCGGCTCGTCGTGCGCAAGTGCAAGGCGTGCGGGCTCATGCGCTACCCGCCGACGCACGCCTGCCCCTGGTGCATGGAGCTCGGGTGGACGTGGCACGAGGTATCTGGACGCGGGACGATCTATTCGTACGAGATCGTCGCCCACGCGATCCAGCCCGGCTTCAGGAGATGACCCCCTACGCGGTGGTCCTGGTCGAGCTCGACGAGCAGCGCGGTCAGCCGACTCCGGACGAGGCGCTGCGGGTCATCGCGAATCTGGTCAAGCCGGACTTCACGGCCGAGGCCGAGGCGAACGTTCAGATCGGCCGCCGCGTGCGCGTGGTGTTCCAGGATCTCGCCGAGCACATGGCGTTGCCTCAGTTCACACTGACCGACGAGCCTCCGGTCGGCCGCGTCTGGAGACTGCCGGAGTGAAATTCGGCCTGGGGCTCTCCGTTCAGCATCTGCCGGAGGAGCCGCAGGCCGTTCGCTTCCGCGAGCACGTCGAGCAGGTGCGGCTCGCGCGCGCCGTGGGCTTCAGCTCGATCTGGGCGAGCCAGCACTATCTATCCGATCCGTTCACCTACTTCCAGCCGATCCCGACGCTCGCGCGCCTCGCCGCCGACGCGCGCGGCATGATCCTCGGCACCGGCGTCCTCCTGCTGCCCCTGCATCATCCCGTCGAGATCGCCGAGCAGCTGGCGACCCTCGACGTCATCTCCGACGGTCGTCTGATCTTCGGCGTCGGCCTCGGCTACCGCGACGTCGAGAATCGCGGCGCTCGGACAGGATCCCAAGGATCGGGTCAGCCGTCTGGTCGAGGGGCCTCGAGGTGGTCGAGCGGCTGTGGAGCGGCGAGCCGGTCAACTACGACGGGACAACACTTCAAGCTGCAATCGAGCGCGGATCTCGATGCGCCCGCTGCAGAGCCCGCGGCCGCCGATGTGGCTGGCCGCCAACAGCGACGGCGGCGTCCGGCGCGCCGCGCGGCTGGGCGACGCGTGGCTGATGAATCCGCACGCCACGCATGCGCGACGCTCGAGCGCCAGCTCGAGCTCTTTCGCCGAGCACGCGGCACGAGCTCGGACGTCCGCCGGCCACCGAGACGCCGCTGATCAAGGAATGCTACGTGGCGCCCGACGCCGCGACCGCCTTCGCGGAGGCGGCGGCGTTCATCGGACCGAAGTACGGCGCGTACCGCCGCTGGGAGCAGGACAAGGCGCTGCCGCCCGGCGAAAGATTCGACGCGAGCTTTGGCGAGCCTCGCGCGCGACCGGTTCATCATCGGCGACCCGGCGCGCGTGGTCGAAGAGATCGCCCGCTGTCGAGAGCGGCTCGGCGTCACGACCATGATCTTCCGCGTCCAGTGGCCGGGCATGGACCAGGAAAAGGTCCTCCGCTCGATCCGGCTGCTCGGCCAGAAAGTGCTCCTGAAGTTCCTGTCGAGCTAGCGAAGTAAATTCACGAAAGCATGTAAGTTTTACGTCGGCGTCAACGACGCGACAGGTGTGGCGCTCCGCATCCTGCGCTCACTTCGGCATTTCCGGCCTGGCACTGACCTTGCCTCTCCCTGGACCACGTGGAAGAACGGAAGACACGGTCCTCCGGCTCGATCTGCTTCGGCTTCGGTATTACCCTGACAGCGCTCGTGCTCGTGTTGGCGCGGCGCGCCTGGGCGCAGACCGCGGGGGCTCGGCGGATTGGGGTCACTTCGGTCGACTCGAGGGCCGCGTCACGATTGCTTCTGATCGTGGCCGCCGGCCTCTTGCTCCTCATCGGCCTGATCGCCAAGATCCTCGACTTGCGGCTCAAGCGCGACGGCGAGGTCGTCGCGGTCAGAGGGCGTCATCTCCGACGCGCTCGGCGGCGACCCCGGAATTGTTCGAGCTGCCACTCACGGCGACCGTGCGAGTGCCGCTCTGGAGGGGATCGCCCGTCACCATCCGCGTGTTCGGCGAGGTTCCGTCGGGCGAGCTCAAACAAGCCGCGCTCCGCCGAGTCCAGCGCACGGCCAAAGCGGAGCTGGCCGTCCGCGCCCGGATCAAGTCGCGGATCGGCGTGACGCGGGCCGCGCCGAACCGACCGATCAGAACAACGCGATCGGGTTGACCGGCGAGCCCGTCGTGTGCTGCAAGCGCAGCGGCGCGACGGTGAGCAGGAACTCCCAGCGGCGCCGCGACGCGCACGCCTGCGCCAGCTCCTCCAGATTGCCGTTGTCGATCAGCCACAGCCCCATCCCGACGAGCCCCACGATGTGCACGACGTTGCCGAGCCCAGGATGGCTGAGCGGGCTCACGTCGTTGTGGGTGTCGGTGCCGAGCATCGCGATGTCGCGCGCGCGGAACCATGGCATCGAGGCCACGTGGGCCGCCGGCGAGCCGTCCCGGCCCGGGTTGCGCGGCTCACGCAGGCGCCGCGCGTAGTAGCCGGTGCGGATCAGAAGGATGTCACCCGGCTCGACGCGCACGCCCTGCGCCTTCTCGGCGGCTTCGAGGTCCTCGGGCATGACGCCTTCGCCGGCCTCGAGCCAGCGTCCCTTGAGCGCGGCCACGTCGAGGAGCACCCCACGGCTCACGACCCCGTCGCGCAGCAGATCCACCGACTCGACCTGGGCGCCCTCGCGCGAAGTTATCAAGTTCGCGGAGCGCCCGTTGTACATCTTGCCCTGCCAGAAATAGTGCGCCGGCGTGTCGATGTGGGTGATCGAGTACCCGTGGAAGACCATCCCGATGAACTCGGCGGCGCCGCGCCTTTGTAAGATCCGTTCGGATGAATCGTGATCACGCCCCTCGCCCGAATCCACCATGAAGCGCAGCGGGCTGGATCGTGGTATCAGCACTGATCTCGTTGGTCACGATCGGGCGCGCGCAACTCACCGGCACGCCGTCTTGGACGAGCGCCGCGGCGCGCTTTCGCCTGGCGGGTGTGATCAGGTTCATCGTGCCCAGCTGATCATCGGCGCCCCATCGGCCCCAGGTTGCTGAGGCTCGAGATCATCTTGATCACGTCGTTGTCGCTCAGGGTGGTCGCCATCGCGTCCTCCTCGGGGAAAATCGGGAGCCGGGTCGAGACTAGAAGAACTCGAACGAGACGGGCTCGCGCTCCATGCCGGAGTCGCAGGTCCGCCATGAAGACGAGATACGGGTGCGCCCGCGGGCCAGGAGCGCGTCGCGATCGCCCCGAAGAACCGCCGCGGCGTCCTCGGCATCGAGCGCCAGCTCGCCCATCGCGGCGGGCGCGTCCTTCAGAAACCGCGCACGAAACGCGTCGTCGGACTTGAGCGCGAAGAGGCAGCGGTTGAGCCGATAGGCCGGAGGCCGGCGGGAATCGGTAGTGAGGCTGATCGCTCACACCGGCCACTCGACGACCGCGTTGCCGTGATGCCACGAGGGCTCGTAGCAGTAGACGTCCGCCCTGGCGTCGCCGACCGCGCCGAGCAAGCGTCGCCCAGGTCCTGAGCTCGATGTTGCCCATCTTGTCGAGCTCCTCGCCGGTGATCGCCGCCAGCTCCCGACCGTGTCCCGCTTTCAGCGACTCGAGCAGCCGGCGGTCGTACTCGAACTCCGGCGAGGCGTAGCGATCGGTGCCCGGAAAGTGGGACATGCCGCCCGAGCGCCATCAGGGCCACTCGCTCCGGCCGCGATCGGAGGATCTCGCCGAGCGCCCGGCCCCACTCGTAGCAGCGACGCGGCGTGGGTTGAGGCGGGAGATAGACGTTCACGTGGAGCGGGACGATCGGCACCGCCGGCTCGGGCATCGTGAAGTGCAACGGGACGTAGAACGCGTAGTCGAGCGGCGCGTGCTGGGTATAGAAGAGGTCGAAGCCGCGCTCGATCGCCCTGCTCGACGACGGCGCGCGCCAGCGGCTCGTGGATCGGGAACCGGTAGCGATAGTGCCCGAAGGTTCCCGCGCACTCGCGGCCGACGTAGACGGCGAGCGCCGGCACCGCGTCGAGAAAGAACGCTTCGACGTGGTCGCCGGCCACGATGGCGATGGCGTCGGCGCGGAGCGCTTCGAGCCGGCGCTTGACCCGCGCGAAGGCCGCATGGACGCGCAGGACGAGGTCGCGGTCCTCGGTCCCGGGCCGGGCCAGCAGCTGGGGCGTGTGGGCGCACGCGAACGCGCCGACGAGCATCGCGTCAGTCCTCGGCCGCGGCCCTGCCGCGGCCGGGATACTGCGGCGCCGTCACGCCGTGATTCTCCTGACGATCTCGTCGAACGCGCGGTCGGCGAGCGCCCGCACCTCTTCGCGCGTGAGCGGCTGAATCGGGTGCGCCACCACGACCGTCCGATAGTCGACGGCGCCGAGCGCATCCGCCTGCGCGCGCGCGGCCCGGACGAACTCGGACGAGATCACCGTCGCCACCGGGACACCGTTGTCTTCGAAGAACACGCCGTCGTGCACACTGCACGTTGTGCACGACCCTCAGTCGGCGGAGTCCCTCGACGAGGACGTCGGTGGCCCCGACGATCTCCTTGCGGAGCGCGTCGGGCGCCAGGGCGCGCGAAGGTCGGCTTCTTCCTTCCGGACGATCGGCCTTCGCCCGTGCGCTCGCGCAGCAGCTCTTCGAGCCGGTCCAGCAGGTGATTGCCCTGCGCCTTCGAGATGTCGAGCAAGGTGATGACCTTGCCGTCGAGGCTCACGGGGCGTGACGCCGTCTTGCGGGGCACGGCGACCGAATCGGTCGGATCGAGATACATCGGTCATCGGTCGATCCTCCTGAAGACGAGATTCGAGCCCTTCGAGAACGTCCAGCCCGGCACGATCGCGGAGAACCGTCCGGCGGTGCCGCCGGCGACCATGACGCCTTGATGTGCTCGGGCGCGCGAAACTTCGGGATCCGCGTGGTCTCGCGATCCGGATCGCGATACTTCCGAGCACGTGCGCGGGCAGGCCCTCGCCGCCGTCGCGCCCGGGGATGAGCTCGCGCACCGGCCACTGCAGTCGCTCGTGGAGCCAGCGGCGAACGTCGGCCTTCTTCCAGCCGGCGTCGCCGAGGATCTTCGCGTGCTCCGGCGAGAGCACGAGCAAGGTGTCCCCCCAGTGCGTCATCCGGTGATGGGAGATCACGGCCATGCTCGCGGCAATCGTCGGCATGAGGTCCTCGGGAGTACGGCTGCGCTGCGCGTAGAGCACCGAGCGGCGCGTCGGCGGCGAGGAGCGCGACGGTGCTCTGGTCGGACGCGAACCGTGCTCGACCGCCAACGACTCCCACGGACTCTCTTCTTCGTGCTCGCCGATGTAATACGCGTAGCGCCCGGGATGGGCGAGCGTCGACATGCTGACGTCGCCCGGCTTCGCCCCGCCGAGGTTCACACACCAACCTCACCGCCCGGCCGATCGTCGCGTTGGCCCGCCAGCCCGGGCCGAACACGCCCGCCCGGATTGATCTCGAGCTCCGCCCGGATCGGGCCGTTGACGATCACGAGCGGCGACGGCGCGTTCGTCGTCGCCGACACGCCGTGCAGGTCGAACGCTTCGTCACAGATCGCGTCGATCGCGGCGATCACGACCGGCAGGTACTCCGGGCGGCATCCGGCCATGACCGCGTTGATCGCGATCTTCTCGACGGTCGCGCGGCCGTAATTGGGCGGGACGAGCGCGATCAGCTCGTCGGCGGCGCGCCCGACGCCGCGATCGCTCGCTCGACCAGGCGTCGGGTCGGCGGCACGACCGGGAGGCCGTCGGTGACGCCGCGGGCGAAGAGGCTTTCGATCGCGTCGCGCGTCGAGATCCGGGGTCGGCCGGCGACATGCCCAGAGGCTAACACAGGCGTGCGGGCCGTCGGCGCGCCCGGATCAGACGGCCGGGTCAGCGCGGGGAGACGGCGTCGGCGACTCGCCGATGGAGTCGGACCGACGACGAGCGCGAACGTCGCCGGATAGCCGTATCGATGGACGGCCGCCGCGAGACAGCCCGAGCAGCATCGCGAGCACGAGCACCGCGGCGAGGACGTGACGATAGCGGCGCCGGACCATCAGAACTGTAGGGGTGAGCATCGCGAGCAGCGCGCCGCTGAAGAGAATCGGCGCGAGCGTCGCGAGCTGGCCCATCCGCCACGCGATCATCACGACGAGGACGAGACCGAGCCCAGCGACCGTGATCACGCCTTCGCGCACGTGGTGGTACACGGTCTCGGGCGGCAGCCCGAGCATCAGGCGGCAGAGCCGCCGCTGCCGAGCCTCCTCTGGGGTCTCACGCTGTTTCCTGAGAAAGCGCACGACCTGATTGTCGTGCAAACGATGCACCACGGCTGAGTGTCGTCCAAATATCCGTAAATCAAGGCTGGCGCAGGGTTCGCCAGTGTCAGGGATCGTGCGGGATGGCAGCGCATCCGACGCTCAGAAACTGAACAGGCCGGCCGAGAGGTGCCGAGGTTTCCGGATTCGCTCGCGACGGTCACCGCCGGTACACACCGCCGCAGATGTTGAGATGTCCTCCGGGGATGAAAAGATTCCGCCGCGCGCCCGTCGGGAGAATCGCTGACCCGGGCTCCGGCGTCCCAATCATTGTGATGATGAAGCGGAATGGGAGGACGAGGACGATGGCCAAGAGAATCTTGACACCTATCGACGGTAGTGAGGAAAGCACCACGATCGTCCCGACTGTCGCGAGCGCTCGCGCGCGGCGCCGGCTCGACAGTCCGCCTGCTGAAAGTGTTCCCGGTTCCGGAGCATGTGGTCACCCCCGAGGGTCGCACGGTGGCGTACGTGGATCAGGAGATGGCGCGACTGACGGCGCTCGGTCTGGACGAGCTCGCCCACGTGGAAGCCGAGCTCGAGGGCATTCCGGTCGAGCGCGTCGTGCGGTTTGGCGAACCGGCGGACGAGATCCAGCTCGAGGCCGAGGCCTTCAACGCCGATCTGGTGGCGCTCGCGACCAGCCGCCGGAACCGTCTGGCGGCCGCGCTGCGCCCGGGAGTGGTGGATCGCGTGATCCAGGAGGCGCCGGTTCCGACTCTGGTCCTGCGCGACTGAGCGTCGCGGCGAGGCGCCGCGACCTCGGCTCGCGCGGGCGCGCCGGGCCGCGCGTTACGCGAGCATGTGGCGAACCATCTTGCTCTCGACCAGGTAGACCACCATCTCCGGCGATGTTGGTCGCGTGGTCGGCCACGCGCTCGAGGAAGCGCGAGACCAGGATGAGCCGGATGGCGCGGGGGATCGTCTTCGGGTCTTCCATCATGTAGGTCAGGAGCTCCCGGAAGATCTGCTCCTTGAGCGCGTCGACGTCGGCGTCCTCGCCACAGACCCGGCGCGCGAGCTCCGTGTCACGGCTGACGAACGCGTCGAGGCTCTCCTTCACCATCCGCTGAGCCTTCTCCGCCATTCGCGGCAGATCCACGTACGGCTTGAGCTGGGGCTCCGGATTCAGCTCGATCGTCCGCTGGGCGATGTTGACCGCCTGATCGCCGATGCGCTCCAGATCGGTCACGATCTTCATCGCGGTCGTGATGAATCGCAGGTCGCCGGCGGTCGGCTGGTGGAGCGCCAGCAGCTCCACGCACTTCTCGTCGATCTCGACGTCGTAGGCGTTCACCTGCCGGTCACGGTCGATGACCTCCTGGGCCAGATCGCTGTCCCGCTCCAGGAGCGCGCGCATCACGCGGCGGATCTGATCCTCGACCAGGCCGCCCATGGCCAGCAGAGTCTGCTTGAGGGCATCCAGCTCTTCGTGAAAATGGCGCTGCATAGTGTTCTCCGCTCTCAGCCGAACCGGCCGGTGATGTAGTCCTCGGTCCGCTTGTCGTGCGGATTCGTGAACAGCTGTCGCGTCACGCCGAACTCGACGAGCTCGCCGAGGAGGAAGAAGCCGGTCGACTCGGACACCCGCGCTGCCTGCTGCATGTTGTGGGTGACGATGACGATCGTGTAGCGTGCTCCGTAGCTCGAGGATCAGCTCCTCGATCTTGCGCGGTGGCGATCGGGTCGAGCGCCGAGCACGGCTCGTCCATCAGCAGCACCTCGGGCTCGACGGCCAGCGCGCGCGCGATGCACAGGCGCTGCTGCTGGCCGCCCGAGAGGCTCACGCCCGACTTGCCGAGCTGATCCTTCACCTCGTCCCAGAGCGCGGCCTGCCGGAGCGCCCGCTCCGCGGCCTCGTCCAGGACCGAGCGCTCGCGGACGCCGCCGAGCCGCAGCCCGGCCACCACGTTGTCGAAGATCGACATCGTCGGGAACGGGTTCGGCTTCTGGAACACCATGCCGATCTTGCGTCGGACCTGCACGGCATCGACGCCGGGCGCGTAGACGTCCATGCCTTCGACCAGCACGCTGCCGGTCACCCGCGCGCCGGGGACGACCTCGTGCATCCGGTTGAGGCACCGGATGAACGTCGACTTACCGCAGCCGGAGGGACCGATGACCGCGGTGACGGCGCTTCGGCGCGATCGTCACGCCGATCCCGTGCAGGCACGTGCGCGTTGCCGAACCATGCGTTGAGGTCGCGGACGACGATTCCGTCGGCCATGCGTTATCTTACCCCCGTGAAGCGGCCGCTCGTAGCGACGCGGGCCGCGAAGCTCACCACGAATACCAGCGCCGATGAGCACGAGCGCTCCCGCCCAGGCCTGGCGGTGCCAGTCGTCGTAGGGCGCGATCGCGTACGCGTAGATCTGAAGCGGCAGCGCCGCGATCGGCTGATCGAGCCCCTGATGCCAGAAGCGGTTGCCGAAGCGCGGTGAACAGCAGCGGCGCCGTCTCCCCGGCGACCCGCGCGATCGCCACCATGACGCCGGTGATGATGCCGGCGCGCGCGGTCCGGCAGGACGACGCGCAGCAGCACCTTCCACTCCGGGATGCCGAGCGCCGAGGCCGGCCTCGCGCAGCGAGGCCGGCACCAGCCGCACGAGCTCCTCGGTGGTGCGCACCACGATCGGGAGCATGATCACCGCCAGCGCGAAGCCGCCGGCGAGCGCCGAGAATCGCCGCATCGGCAGCACGATGATCGTGTAGGCGAAGATCCCGACCACGATCGACGGCACGCCGTTCAGCACGTCGGCCAGGAACCGCACCAGCCATGGCAAGCGCCGGTCGCGCGACTCCGCGAGGTAGAGACCGCCGAGGATGCCGATCGGCAGACCGAGCATGGCCGCGAGCCGTGAGAAGGATCAGGGTGCCGACGATCGCGTTCGCCATGCCCGCCACCCGCCTCGCCGACCGGCTTGGGCAGCTGCGTGAAGAAATCGACGTTCACCGCCGACGCGCCCTGCCAGAGCAGGAACGCGAAGATCAGGAGCAGCGGGAGCACGACGAGCGCCGCGCAGCCGCAGCGGCCAGCCACGACATCACGACGTTCATGACGCGACGCGATCGGGGCGTCACTCGCGCACCACCTTGACCGGGCCGCCGACGGACCATACGAGCAATCGCGCCAGCGCGTTGACGACAACGGTGACGACGAAGAGCAGCAGGCCGATCTCGATCAGCGCCGCCAGATAGAGGTCGGACGTCGCCTCGGCGAACTCGTTGGCGATGACGCTGGCCATCGTGTAGCCCGGCGCGAACAGCGACAGCGCGACCTCCGGGCGGTTGCCGATGACCATCGTCACCGCCATCGTCTCGCCGAGCGCGCGCCCGAGGCCGAGCAGGATCGCGCCGACGAGCCCGGACCGGCCGTAGCGCAGGACCGCGATGCGCGTCGTCTCCCAGCGCGTGGCGCCGAGCGCGAGCGCCGCCTCGCGCTGCGTGTTCGGCACGGCCAGGAGCACCTCACGCGCTCACCGCCGTGATGTACGGCACGATCATGATCGCCAGGATGATGCCCGCGGCGAGCATGCCGACGCCGTACGGCGGGCCCTGGAAGAGCGGTAAGAACCCCAGCGTCTTGCCGAGGGCCGGTTGCACCCAGACCCTCAAGAGTGGCGCCAGGACGAAGATGCCCCAGAGCCCGTAGATCACGCTCGGCACCGCCGCCAGCAGCTCGACCAGGAAGGCGATCGGCGAGCGAATCCACGCGCGGCGCGAGCTCGGCGAGATAGATGGCCGCGCCGATCCCGAGCGGCACGGCGATGAGCAGCGCGAGCAAGGACGACAGCAGGGTGCCGTACACGAACGGGATCGCGCCGAATTGCTCGGCCACCGGATCCCACGTCGAGGACGCCAGGAACCGCCAGCCGAACGCTCGCATCGCGGGCCACGCCGCATAGAGCATCGACACGATCATGGCGATGACGAGCAGAACGAGCGTCAGCGCGGAGGCGCGCAGGACGAGGCGCAGGACCTGGTCGCCGAAGTTCCTCGGCGCCGCCTGCGCCTCGACCCGCGGAACCGCCGCGACGACCGCCATCTAGCGCGCCAGCGGGCCGCCAGCAGAGGCTTGCCCTGGTAGGTGATCTGCTTGATCTTGGCCTCGATCTGCTTCACCACCGGCGTCGGCAGCGGAGCGTACAGCAGGTCGTCGGCGTACTTCTGTCCCTCGTGGCTCATCCACCACAGGAACTTGACGATCGCCCGTCCCTTCAGCTCGTTCGGCTGGTCCTTGTAGACGAGCAGCCACGTGAAGCTGGCGATCGGGTAGCGCCGCGTCGCCGGGCGCGTTCGTGAGCGAGACGCGGAAATCGTCCGGCATGCTCCTGGCCGCGCCGGCCGCGGCCGCCGTCGTGGACGCGATCGAGGGCGCGACGAACTTGTCGGCCGCGTTCTTCACCGAGGCGACCGGGAGATTGTTCTTCACCGCGTAGGCCAGCTCGACGTACCCGAGCGCGCCCGGCTGGTTCTTCACCTGCCCCGAGACGCCTTCGTTGCCCTTGCCGCCGAGCCCGACCGGCCAGTTCACCGACGTGCCGCGGCCGACCTTCTTGTCCCACTCGGAGCTGATCTTCGCGAGGTAGTCCACCCAGATGTAGGTGGTGCCGCTCCCGTCCGAGCGATGCACGACCACGATCGGCTGATCCGGCAAGGACACGCCGGCGTTGAGCGCGGCGATCTTCGCATCGTTCCACTTCGTGATCTTCCCGAGGAAGATGTCCGGCGAGCACGTCGCCGGTGAACTTGAGCTTCGGGAGCCCGGCAGGTTATAGGTCGCGCACGACCGCGCCCATGACGGTGGGGATGTGCAGCAGCTCGGACGGAGCCGCCTTCAGCTGCTCGTCGTTCATCGGGCCCGTCGGTCGCGCCGAAGTCGACCGTGCGCGCGGTCACCTGCTTGATGCCGCCGCCGCTGCCGATCGACTGGTAGTTGAACCGCACCTCCGGATCCACCTTCGATGTACTCGTCGAACCACTTCGAATAGATCGGATAGGGAACGTCGCGCCGGCGCCGTTGATCAACGTCTGGGCCGCGGCCGGCTGCGCGAACGCGCTCGCGACGAGCAACGACAGCGCCAGTGATCCACGCAGTCTTCATCACTCTCCTCCTCAGTCGGTGTCTATGGTTACAGTCCGGTGTTGCGCGAAGGTTTCGGCAGTGTTACGAATCTGCTACAAGAATTACGGCTTGTCCTTGAAGCGGTAGCCCACACCTCTGACGGTCTCGATGCCGGGCTCCTCGAGCTTCGCGGCGGAGAACTTCCCGCGCAGGCGCGCCACGTGGACGTCCACCGTCCGGGGCTCGACGAAGCCGTCGCGGCCCCAGACCATGTCGAGAAGCTCCTCGCGTCCGAACACGCGACCGGGTGTCCCGACCAGGGTGGCCGGGAGCTCGAACTCCTTGGGGGTGAGCTCGACCTGGCGTCCCTTCATCCGAACCTCGAAGCGGTAGCGGTCGATCTCCAGATCGCCGACCTTGAGGCTGGCCTTCTTTTCCTTCGCGTCCGCCGGGCGGCCGCGACGGAGCACGGCACGGATCCGGGCGATCAGCTCGCGGGGCGAGAACGGCTTGGTCACGTAGTCGTCGGCGCCGACCTCGAAGCCGAGGACCTTGTCCCCTTCCTCGACGCGGCCGCTGACCATGATGACGGGAATCTGCGCGAGGTCGGGGTCCTTCTTGAGCCGGCGGCACACCTCCCAGCCGTTCAGCTGGGGGACCATGATGTCGAGCAGGAGCACATCGGGACGATGCTCACGGGCCAGACGGAGCGCGTCGTTCCCGTTCGCGCTCAGGAATACGTCGTAGCCTTCCTTCGTGAGGTTGTAGCGGATCAGCTCGGCAACGTCCTGCTCGTCCTCGACGAGGAGCACCCGTCCGAGACGCTGGCGGCCCGGCTGACCGTTCCCGGCAGAACCCGGCGCCGATCGGTGGTCATCATGTTCGCCTCCTGTGGGGTGCCCATGGCTCGCACAGGAGTGTTGGCTCGCGGGGGTTACGGGACGATGACGGACGGGTAAATCTTGGGTGACAGGTGCTCGGCGGGTCGAGAGGCTCAGGCGGACAGGAGCTTGTCGACGACGCCGACGAGCCCGCCGAAATCAACCCCGCCCGTGACCTCGACCACCGCGACCCGACCGAATGGCGAAAACGCCAGCGAATGACGAGGATTGGCGAGAGGCGCGCTACTCGGAAGCCGTGGCGCGCTCGACACCTCCGCCCCCACCTCCCCGTTTAGCGCCTCGAGAAACCTCGCGAGATCCGGTCTGCTCGCGCTCGGCGTCAACGGCCGAGCGGGCGTATCATCTCGCCGGAGAGCCAAGGGTTCGGCGTCCCGCCCTGATTAGCAGACCGCGATGACCCCGGCAAGCGGCGGGACGCTTCCGTCGTGCATGTACGGCGGGTGACGGGCGACGTCAGCGCAACGTGGGAGTCTTGAACGCTCCCCTGTGCTTTTCGCGCTTGGTGATCGTGTAGCGTCCCAGATCCGGATTCGGGCGGTCCATTCCGACGCCGAGGTTGTGATAAGCTCTCGTCCGTAAAATTGAAGCCGGCGTGACAGCTGACACAGCGGGCCTTGCCCTCGAAGAGTGCGAGCCCGCGCCGCGCGAACGCGGACAGCGCCTCGCTGTCGCCGGCGCGGAATCGATCATAGGTGAGTTTCCAGACAGGATGGTCCGCTCGTACGCTGCGATCGCCTTGGCGACACCGTCCGGGGTCAGTTCCATCCGAAGACCTTTCGGAAGGCGGTCTGATACTCGCGGGAGGGCGCCGAGGTTCTTCACGAGCAGCTCCGGCGTCTGGTCTGAGGCCTTGAGAACCTGGTCCTCGAGCGAGGCGCGGGTGCCCGCCCACTGCTGGGTGTCACTGAAGAGGCGGTTCACCAGTGTTGGTGAGTGGCGCGGGGTCGGCTTGCCGTCGAAACGCAGGGAGAATTGTCGAGGATCGGCCCAGCCGTGACCCGGGTCGTGGCAGCTGACGCAAACGCGACTGTCCCGTTTCGCGACCAGCGCTTGTCCCCAGAAGAGCTACTTGCCGAGCGCGATTTTGTCAGGGGTGAGCGGGTTGTCGTCGGGCACGTAGGCGGCCTGCTCCTGAAGGCCGCGAGGAGCTTCAACGTGAAGTCGGCCGCGCCGGCAACCGTCGTCAGGATGAAGAGAATGGGAACAACTGCCAGGATTCGTCGCGTCGCGGTCGGTATAAACGGCTCCTTTCCACCCTGAGAACGCGCGAGCTGTCAACGTTCCCTCACTTCACGGCCCACGTCGCGGCGCGGATCGGAAGTTGATGATCCTCGACTCTGGCTGCTCCGGAATGCGCGGCCGGAGGTACGGCTTGTCGGCCGCCTTGTGACAGGAATAGCAGCCCTCGAGCGTCCGCCGGTAAGCTCCGATGAACCCTTCGCTGTTCTTGTCCGCGATGGCCTTGCCGATCTCGGTGAGGCCCGTACGGTCCACTGCCTCGAGCAAACCGCGCAAGTCCACCTCGCCACCCGGGATGCGGCGCACGGGAATGATGCGCACCGCCCAGCGCAGGTGCGACCGTGTCTCGTCGAGGATAGAACTGCGCGAGCGGCCAGTTCTTGCCCTGGCCGGCGAACCACAGATTGCTGAAGTGGTAGTCGACATCCATCATGGCGTGGGACTGACTCGGAAGCCGACCCCTGAGCTCGTCGATCTCAGCCCTGAGTTTTGCGATCTCCGCGCCCTCGTCGGCGGCGCAGAGCGACAGGTACGTGGCGGGCCAGCCAGATGCCGTGTGCGAAGACTAACCCGACGGCGACGATCACTGCACCGAAGTTCTTCCGCATCTGGATCTCCCGAGAATCGCTAGGCGACGACGAGCAGCCCTTCCTTCTCATCGCACTCCGGAGAACTGCTCCGCCCAGAGCGGCGATCACAACCACGAGCCATGCTGGAAAGTTCCACAAGGCAAGCAGAGCGAACCGCGACGAGGGCGAGACGCCAGGTCTGCCGACGTCTTGATCGCGCTGGTCCAGACCGGGTGATAGAGCGCGGCAAGGAGCAACCCGACGACTGCGGCATTGATGCCCCGGAGCGCCGCCTGGAAACCGGCGCGCGCTCGGAGGGCACTCAGGAAGGAGTAACGCCCCACGACCATGAGGAACGTGGGCAGGAAGATGGCGACGAGGGCGATGGCCGCGCCCGCGATGCCGTTCGGCGGTTGTTGCATCACGGCGCCGAGATACGCGGCAAGCGTGAAACAGCGGCCCCGGCACCGCCTGCGCAGCGCCGTAGCCGGCCACGAACTCCTCGTTGGTCACCCACCCCGGCGGGACGACCTCCGCCTGCAGGAGCGGAAGGACAACATGGCCACCTCCGAAAACCAACGACCCCACCCGGAAGAAGCTATCGAACACGATGAACGCCTGGTTCGTCACCACCTGACGAAGAACAGGCAGCCCGCCGAAGCAGCGCGAGGAACACGACGATCGATGCGATAGCGGTTCGGCGCCCGATGGCCGGCGGCAGGGCTACCTCGCTTCTCGCCGGACGAACTGCCCAGTAGCCGCCAGCCGATCAGTCCCGCCAGGGCTGATGACGAGCACCTGCCCGAGCGCTCCGGGCCAAGCGAGCACGACGATCGCCGACAGTATCGCCATAGTCGCCCGCTCGCGGTCAGGCGGCGAGCGATCGCGGGCCATGCCCCTGGACGGCGTTGGCGACGACCGCGACGGCGGCGATCTTCCAGCCCGTGGAGCCAACCTGCGTCGCGTCACGCCAAGCCGCTGGAGACCAAACGCGAATGCTACGAGAATGATCGCCGAGGGCAGCGTGAACCCGAAGCCAGGAGGCGACGGCACCAGGCAACCCGGCGCGCAAGATCCCGATCGCCACTCCGACTTGGCTGCTGGTCGGCCCCGGCAAGAACTGGCAAAGCGCAACGAGGGTCGGCGTACGCATCCTCGCTGATCCACCCGCGATGCCGAACGTACTCTTCACGGAAGTAGCCGAGGTGTGCGACGGGTCCGCCGAACGACGTCAGGCCCAGGCGAGTCGAGACGCCCAGGACCTCGAGCACGGATCCTTTCACGTGCGGAGAGTCGCCTGCCTTGGCTGCCTCCTTCGCTGTCGCAGCAGTCCCATCGCTCATCGGGCACCTCGCACGCCTCGCTGACGAGTCTTCGGTCCGGGGCGCGTCGTCTCCGCGCCCGACTTCGCGATGCTCCGGCACCGGCCCCTCGCTTCGTCAATCTGAGGAGCCAGCACTTCGCCGACGAGCTCTCTCGATCTTTCGGCGTGCATTCACGAAGCGCGCCAGCGCCGGCGCGTGCAATAATGGCGTAGTACTTGCGAACCTTCCCGTTCAGCGATCCGGTCGATCCGCCGGAGGTATCCGGCCTCCTCGAGCTGATGCAGCAACGGATACATGCTTCCCGGGCTCAATTCGTAGCCGTGCCGCGCGAAGCTCGGCGATAGGGGCGAGCCCGTAAGACCTCATCTTCGGCGGCGTGGTGAAGGGACATGAATCTTGATGAAGCCGAGGAAGAACTGCCGGACCATTCTCATCGCGCCTCGTCATCGCTGCGCCACGACGAAGATCGGCAGCTGAAAATGCCGACGCGCGCCTCGTCCGTTGACCACGGCGCGTACTATACCAGGGTGGCGATATCGACTTCCAGCTGATATTTCAATGCGGACCAAGAAAGTCGACGACTTCGGCGAGCAGTTCGCGAAATGAGGAGCATCATCGGTTCGGGACAAGATGGATTCGCTGACGCGCACGGAGGAGGACAACCGGTGCCCACCGTCCACGTACGTTACATGGTCAACGACGTCGAGGCCGCCGTCGCCTTCTACACGTCGCACCTGGGCTTCACAATCATGTCCAAGACGCTGCCGGCCTTTGCCGGACGTTGCCCGCGGCGACCTACGGTTGCTGCTCAGCCGGGCCAGCAGCGAGCTCGGCCGGGCGCTCGATGCCCGACGGCCGTCAGCCCTCTCCGGGTGGCTGGAACCGGATCCACCTGATCGTCGAAGACCTCGCCGCAGAGGTCCACCGACTTCGCGCGGCCGGGGTCCATTTCCGTAACGACATCGTGACCGGGCCCGGCGGATGCGCAGATCCTCCTCGACGACCCTTCCGGCAATCCGGTCGAACTGTTCCAACCCGCCGGGAATGACGAGACAAATCCCTCGAACCAAGGCCGCCCACCGCTGAGCGGCCACGCTTCTCGTGATGACGCAGAACCAGAGTTAACTGAGATACCGGTCCGTGATCGTGTAGAAAACCGCACCACGAGTCGAGCCATGAACTGAGGGCGTGAACAGCACGGTCAAGGGAACCCCGTGTCTGGCCCCCGGTCCACGATTTCGACGATGTCTCGCAGGTTGTCGCATTGCACCGTTGCGTCAGGATGTCTTTCGCGCACGAGAATCGAGCGCAGGCCGACAGCCAAAAGCGCCTTGAGCCGGTCTGCTCTCCAGCTGTCACCAATCATCCAGCCAGAACGAGCCTCCGGATAGTCCCGCAAAGACGGCCTCGAACGCCTTAGGGTGAGGCTTCTCCACACCGGTACGACCCGAACTGTAGACGTCGATCAGCAGATTGCCTAGCCCGAGGGCTTCCGTAAGGCGGCGCAGTTCCGGAACGTGGTTGGACAGAACGATGTGCTTCCAGCCACGGCCACTCGAGGTTCCCGCAGTGCAGGGCAATGCATCCGCAAACACTCTCCACGATTTCGGATCGAGATACCGTGCTCGTACGCTTCCCGCGAGTTCGTGAGCTTCCGCAGCTGGGAGACCCGCTCCGGACTGTAAAGCCTGGACAAGCACGGGCGGCAGCTGTATCCACCAGTCTTCGTCTGAACAGGGGCTGCGCGCAATATTTCGGGCGTGTGCCACGGGAAGCCGCTTTGGAGATAAGGTTTCCAGACGATCGGGCGTAATTCCGAGCTCGGCGCGCCTACTCGCCATTACCTCGCACAGGGCACCAGTCCAGTTGCCAGGTCTTGTCGCCAGAGTTCCATCGAAGTCCCAAATCAAGAAGCGCATTAGTGAGTCATATTCAACCTCTCAAGCTGCCAGCGGAGTCGAGCAATTTGTCAGCTCCTTAAGGTCCTCGACGAAGAGGCCCGTGCCGCCGAAGGCCTATCTAGACAAGGAGTGCACGGTTTCGACCAATCGCCGCATTAGATCGTCACCGGCGAAGTGGAACGTCTTGATACCCAACCGGGCTGCCGCATCGATGTTTTCAAGTCGGTCGTCGACAAAGAGCGCATGGTTGGCTTCTACGCACAGACGCGACAAACACATCTTATAGATTGCCGGATCGGGTTTTGCGACTCCGACCTCGCACGAGACCACAACTACGTCGAACCAGCGTTCTAGTGCACGCTCAGCGCGAATTCGCGCCATGGCCTCAGGAACTCCGTTCGACAGAAAGGCCGTGCGCCCCCGCTCACTCGGAACGATCGCGCGAGGCCCCACATCTCCTCTCGGTACTCTGTCCACGAAGCGACGTCCGCCTCGATCAGCTGATCGATGGCGGGGCTATGCTCCGACGCTCCGGATGACTGGCCGAGCGTCTCCAAGAGCTCGTCGCCAGTACTCCGCCGCTGGGAGCCCGGCGTCCACACGGCTGGCGATGCTGCCAGTAGGCATCCCGAAAGGCACTTAGCGGGGCCCGGACTTGCGCCGCCATCGCCTCGAGCCAGTCCTCACGTTGCGAATGGCTGAGGACATTCCGTAGTCGAGGATCAGCGCTTCGAGCTGCATGCCCGAGTGGACGTTATCGCAGACGTGGACACCTCCAAGTGGCCTGTGATTTTACGATTCGCGACGAAGCGTAGGCGCGGCCGGTTCTCACGGTCCGTGCGGGCTGCAGACGGCTTGAGGCTTGCTCAGTGTAGCCTCCCCGGCACCGGGGATGATCGACGTTTCTGCAGGCGCTTGCGGCTCTGAGTGCCGGCCCAACGGCTGGCGGCTAGCTACCGTTTTCAGAACTTCATGTTTCGATGCCGTTGTCAGTCGCCCATCGGGTCGATACGGAATTCGAGCACTTCCGGCAGCTTGGAGAGATGCTCAGAGAGCGCATCTGCGTTCCGGCGTTCGCGACTCTTGATCACCATTCCATACTCGAAGAACTTGCCGCCCTCCACTCAGGTGGTAGGAGAGATTCGCAGTCGAGAACCCGTGCTCACCGATCAAACGGCGCAACTCGTCTTCCGCCATCACCGCACCCCCTCGAACATCACTGAGTGGTGCGCGTAAAACTCGGTGAGGAAGGCGCAGCTCGATGAACCGAAATGCCGCCAGGATCGCGAGTGTGGCGGCTGCGCCGGCTGGTGGCGGCAAAGTAAAACCCGATCCCGAGCAGAATGCCGATGGCCGCCGTTACCCAGATGGATGCTGCAGTCGTGAGGCCGCGAACGGTCAGCCCTTCCTTGAAAATCACACCGGCACCGAGAAAGCCAATTCCAGTCGCGATGCCCTGCGCCATCCGCGTGGGATCTGTTCGGATCGCATCGAGTGGAACAACAGTCATCCATTGGTTCTGGGTACACGGTGACCAGCATGAGCAGAGAAGACGCGACTGCAAACCAGCGCGTGGGTGCGGAATCCCGCTGGACGTCCGTGGAAGGTGCGCTCGAATCCGATGCATGCGCCGACGACCACAGCGGCGAGTACCCTGACCAGCATCACCACTTCCTCCGGGCTGACCGTCATGGTCATCCCTTTCGCTTCTTAATGAGCTTCTACCACAGAGTTCCGCTTATACGCGGCGGATCGCGACTTACGATACGGCGCCCCCATCGATCCGAGCGCGGCCGGCAGAGCGCGGCAAGCCCCTGAAGGCACTAATCGCTGTTGTCGTCTCGTCAGCACTTCGCCAGCGTGACGTCATCGCAGAGTTCGCTCTTCGACACCGGGAAGCGGTGCGGTGCCGGGGCGAGCACCATGAGGTGTGCCGCGCGCGGTCGGCATGACCGGCAATTTCGTCGGGATCGACGTCATCCGATAAAAGCCTCCGTCACGCCGAAACGATATGTGCCGGCGCCCGACGGTCTTGGGCGCCGGCCGCGTCCCAGACCTGGCGAATGAGCTGCTCGAGCCATCTCGAAGCGTCTCCGGGCGTGCGGCGCATTTCGAATAGAGCCAGAGGCAAACTGAGATCGGCCAGGATCGTGTTAAGCCAACTCGTGAGGCTCTTCCGTCACAATCGGAGGGTTTCTCGATAGCCCTGGCGAAACGACGATCCCCAGGTTGAGCAGGATCTGCACCAGCCGATCCGCGAGGCGAGCGACGAGTCGGCCCGGAGGACGCGTCGGGAGGGCGCGTCCCCCGGCGCCGTCCCTTAGAGCCTACCGAGTGAACGAGCGGCTCCCTCTCGCGTGCGCCGGTCGCGGCCAGCAGCGCCTCGACGACGGCGCGATCGTTCAGGACGCGAGGAACCTTGTGCTGGTCGCCCAGCTTGCCGGCTTCACGCATCCATCGATGGAACGAGCCCGCGCGGCATCTCGACGAGCCGCGGGGCGACCATGCCGACGTCGTCGGTCCGCTTGGTGCGGTAATCGGTGTTGAGCGCGGCCAGCGCCTCGTCCAGCTCGCGCACGAAGACGTCCCGGTCACGCGGCGGGATGCGCGGAACTCGACCAGCCACTCGTGGCCGCCACGCGGCTCGCCGGCCGACGGATAGCGCGGCGCCACCGTGAACTCCCCGGCTCGGCGCCCGTCCGGCGGCAGGCGACCACCAGCGCCTGCTCCACTTCCTCGATGATGACGTTCTCGCCGAACGCGTTCACGAAGTGGCGCGTGCGCCCGGTGATCACGGAGACGGAGCGGATCGCGCGCGGTGAAGCGGACCGTGTCGCCCAGCAGATAGGACCAGAGCCCGGCGGACGTCGTCAGCGCGACCGCATAGGGTCGGTCGAGCTCGACGTCGGCGACCGTATGCCGCCGCGGCCGCGCGCGGCCCAGATCCTCGACCGGCACGAACTCGTAGAAGATTCCGTAGTCGAGCATGAGCGTCAGTCCGCCCGTGCGCTCGGTCTGGAGCCCGACGAAGCCTTCCGAGGCGGGATACACCTCCGACGTACTCGATCGGCCGCCCCATCCACTCCTCGACGGTCCCGCGGTACGGTGCGAACGAGACGCCGCCGTGGATGAGCGCGCCAGGTTCGGCCAGCACTCGCCCAGGCTCGCCACGGGCCGACCCGCGGCGCGCCGGGCGCGCGCGACGCGCTCGAAGAGGATCAGGAGCCATGACGGCATCCCGGAGATCAGTCGGAGGTCCTGATGCTGGATCAGCTCGGCGACGGCGTCGATCCGCTGGTCCCAGTCCGGGATCGACGCGATGTCGCGCCCGGGCGAATAGCGCGAGCGGAAACCGGGCGGCAGGTCCTGCACCATGAGGCCCGAGAGATCGCCGACCCAGCAGCCCTGCCCGACCGGCTTCAGGCTCGTGCACCCGCCGAGAAACAGCAGCGGCCCGCCCGCGATGCTCTCGAAGCCGCCGCGCTCGGCGGCGATCAGCAACGCGTCCCAGCCGCCCTTCCGATGAGCGCGGAACGCCTCGGGGGTCACCGGAATCGTCTTGTCGCCCGCGGTGGTGCCCGACGTCTTCACCCAGTAGCGAGGCCGCCCCGGCCAGGTGAGATCGCGTTCGCCGTTGATGGCCCGCGTCCAGAGCGGCTGAAAGCGCAGATAGTCGCCGAGCGGCGTCCGCGCCTGATAGTCGGCGACGGAGCGGATTTGCTCGAAGCGATGCGAGCGTCCGAACGCGGTCCCGCGGGCCGAGTTCACCAGATCGAGCAGGGTCGCCTCCTGCACGCGGTCGGCGTCGCGCGCCACACCCTCGAGCGCGCGGCGGCGGTGCGCCTGGTAGACGCGGAGCGCCGCGCCGCCGACCCGTTCGATCACGAGCGTTCTCCGAGGCAGCGCGCGGCGGGCGCGGGTCTCGACGAGCCAGTCGCCCACCGCCGCGTTGAACGCCTCCGGCCGCTCGAGCATCGGCGCGTGGCCACAGTTGGGCAGGTACACGAGCTGCGAGCCCCGGATGCGCGCGTGGAAACGCTCGGCGACGTCGCTCGGCGTGATGCGGTCGTCCTTGCCCCACACGAGCAGGGTCGGGACGCGGACCTGGCTCAGCCGCTCCTCGAGATTGTGGCGCTTGGCCGCGCGTGCCACCTGAAGTACCCGCAGCGCGGTGCGGCGCGTGGTCACGATGCGGCGGATCGATTCCACCCACTCGGGCGTGACCAGGCTCGGATCGTAGAAGATCTCTTCCATCCGCTCGCGCACGTAGGCGCGGGTCGGCACGTGCGGCACGTGGCTCGTGAAGGTCCGCTCGAACAGCCCGGACGAGCCGGTGAGAATCAGCCCGTCGACCCATCCCGGGCACGACAGGGCCAGCTCGAGCGCGACGTGGCCGCCGAGTGAGTTGCCGCAGACGATCGCGGGCGGCAGCTCGATCGCTTCCATGAAGCGCCGCACATAGCTCGGCCAGGGCCGGCACCGATACGTCGGTCAGGTCGGGATCGAAGATCGGCAGCTCGAGCGCGATCGGCCGGCGAAACGGACCCAGCGCTTCGAGCGTGGACTCCCAGTGGTCCATCTCGCCCAGGAGCCCGTGCAGCAGCAGCACGGGCTCGCCCACGCCACGCTCCAGCCAGCGAAATCGCGTATGGGTTGGCGTACTCATATCGGCCTCCTCATAGAGCGCTGCCTCGTCAGGGCAGAGTTCCCACGCTGATGCGTTGCCGATCGCGCCGGAGAAATCGATAGGCGGCACGGACCTGCACTGCCAGATGAAAGGGGAGCTTGCCGACGGTCCACGACCAGTCGACGTGGGCGCGCGTGCGGCCGGCCAGAAGGGCCCGGCGCAGCGCCGCCGAGTCGTGCCCGTCGAAGCGGGTGACCGCGCTGCCGACGTACCAGACGTCGTGGGCGTCGCTGCCGGCGGTCACCGGCAGCATGAGCTCCAGGTTGCGCAGCGCCGCCCACGCGTTGTAGGGCGCCGAGAATACGCCGGCGTTGTTCACCGCCTCGATCGCGTCGAGCGGCAGATCGCGAATCATCCGCCCGATCGAGACGTGGCCGCGGCTCACGCCCCGGAGCGGATGAAACGGGTGGGCGGCGACCGCGAGGCCGCCCTGCGCGTGGATCTCGCTGATCGTGTCGAGCGCGCTGAGGCCGGGCGGCACGCACTCCTCGAGGAACAGGCCGAGGAGGTGGCCGTTGAGCGTGCTGATCTCTTCACCGACGACGACGTCGACGCCGAGCTCGGGATGCGCGCGCGCCCAGTCGCGCGCGCGCAGCGCTCCGCGGATCTCGTCGTGGTCGGTGATGGCCACCACGTCGACCTGACGATCGTGGGCGGCTTCCACGATCACCTCGGGACGCTGGGCGCCGTCGCTCCACACCGTGTGCACGTGCAGGTCGGCGCGACCGTACGTACTGGTTCTCATTGCAGACGAGTCTGGCGGCGGAGTGTGAACGGTCTATCACTCTCCGCGTGAAGTTTCAGTGACGGGCCACGCGCCCGGTGCGGCGGGGATTTACGAGTGTTCGGCGGTCGCTAGAGGAGCTCGTGCCACTTCGATCGGTCGAGGACGGGCGGCTGCGACGCGGGCATGACGTGAGCCTGAGGTCGGGTCGTGCGTCGATACCGTGAGTTTCGGCAAACATGTGGCGACGGCGATCGGCGGCGTGCTACGGTCGCGCGATGTCGCGCTCGCAGCGTGCGCTGTTCATCGACTGGGGCGGCACGCTCGCCCTCACCAGAACACAACCGGACGGTCGTGGATGACGCGGGGCACCCCGTGCTCATGGACAACGTCGTGGCGACGCTTGCCCGCGAGCGTCCTCAGCTTCGACGTCTGCTTCATCGTGTCGAATCAGGCGCGGATCTCGATGGGCGAGATTTCCGAGGCCGAGGTGAGCGAAGCGGTTCGCATGGGCCAACAGAGCAGCTCGGAGGACCGTTCACCGGATGGCGGCTGTGCCCGCACACGGACGCCGACGGTTGTGACTGCCGCAAGCCCAAGCCGGGGATGTTCCGCGAGCTGGCTCGCCTCTACGACTGTGGCTCAGGCGCGTCGACCCGCGTCGGCGACTCCGAGAAGGATCGCGACGCGGCGATGGCGGCCGGCGTGGGGACATTCCGTCTGGGCGCGCGACTTCTTCGGCTGGGAGACCGCGCCCGACCGGTCAGCAAGGTCGCTCTACACCTCGAGCGTCGACCTCGCCTCGGCGCCGTCCGCGCAGGACAGCCACACGCGCACGGTCGTGCCGCGGCCCGGCTCGCTCTCGATACGCAAGAGCCCGTTGTGCGCGAACACGAGATGCTTGACGATCGCGAGCCCCAGGCCGGTGCCACCGAGCTCGCGCGATCGCGCCTTGTCGACCCGATAGAATCGCTCGGTGATCCTCGGCAGGTCGGCCGGCGGGATCCCGATGCCGGTGTCGACCACGTCGATCTCGATGTGGCCCTGGGCCGGCTCCTCGACGCGAACCGTCACGCGACCGCCCTCGGGAGTGTACGTCGATCGCGTTGTCCACCAGATTGATCAGGATCTGAACGAGCCGATCGCGGTCCGCCAGCACCGGCGGCAGCTCGCGCGGGAGCTGGCTGCCCAGTGTGACCTTGCCGCTCTTCGCCTTGGCGCTCATGATCGCCACCACCGCGTCGACCGCCTCGTCGAGCCGGGTCGGCGCGAGCTTCAACGACACGCGGCCCAGCTCGATGTTCGAGAGATCGGTCAGGTCGTTGAGCAGCCGGCCCAGCCGCTCGGTGTGGCGGAACACGATCTCCAGGAACCGCCGGGCGTTCTCCTGCTCTTCGAGCGCGCCGGTGAGGAGCGTTTCGAGATAGCCCTGGATCGCCGTCAGCGGCGTCCGCAGCTCGTGCGAGACGTTGGCGACGAACTCCGTGCGGACCTGCTCCAGTCGCCGGAGCTCGGTGACGTCGTGGAGCACCATGACGACGCCGATCTCGTTGCCGCCCAGACGCAGCGGCACCGCGTTCACCTGCACGCGCCGGTCGACCGGGCTCACGAGCCTGACCTCGCGATTCGAGACGCTGCTCTCGCCGGCCGCGCGGCCTTCGCGAAACGCCTCGTGCAGCTCCGTGTTCCGGATGACTTCGAGGAAAGGCTTACCCTCGCCGCGCGTCCGTCGAGGCCGAACATCGACCGCGCCCGCTCGTTCAGGAGCAGGATGACGTCGCGCCCGTCGACCGCGATCACGCCCTCGATCATGCCGTCCAGGATCGCCGTCGCCTTCGCCTGCTCGTGCCCGAGGTCGTGGACCTTCTCCCGCAGCCGGGCGGCCAAGCCGTTGAGCGCTCGTCCGAGCGCGCCGATCTCGTCCGGCGAGCGGATCGGCGCCCGCACCGTGAAATCGCCCTCGCTCATCTGATGGGCGATCGCCTGCATCTGCACGACCGGCTCGGTCACGCGCCGGGCCACGAAGAGACCGATCCCGAACGCGACGCACGAGCGCGACCAGGCCTCCGAGGAGCATGACCCGGTGGATCGCCGCGTACGACGAGGTCACCGCCGACACCGGCAGGGCCACCCGGATCACGCCGATCACCTTCCCGTCGGCGACGATCGGGAGCGCGACGTACAGGAGCGAGGCGCCGATCGTCGCGCTGGTCCTCCGGTCGCGCCCGACACCGCCCGCGAAGGCCGCGAGCACTTCCGGCCGCTTGCCGTGGTTTTCGACGCGCGGCAGATCGTCGACGGGCACCTCGGAATCGCCCAGCACGCGGCCGTCAGCGGCGATCACGGTGATCCGCGAGTCGGTCGGCCGCGAGCCGCGCACCGTGAAGGCATGGAAATCGTCGGGTGAGGCGTGCCGCGTCACGAGCGTGCGGGCCTCGTCGTGCAGGAGCCGTCCGATGCTGGCCAGGCGCGCCTCGAGCGTGTCCACCGCGAATGCCTCGAGCGCGCGGTTGAGGTACAGGCCGGCCACCACCATGGTGACGGCGACGAAGCCGACGAGCGTCAACGTGAGCTTGCGGGCGATGCTGCGGCGGAGGAAGTGAACGAACGCCTGCATCATGGCGGATCAGTCTCGAAGCGATAGCCGATCGACTTGACCGTCGCGATCCGGCTCCCGGCATCGCCGAGCTTCGCGCGCAGGCGCCGGACGTGCACGTCGACGGTGCGCGACTCGATCACGTCGGCGCGGGCGTAACCCCATACGCGGTTGAGGAGGAACTCGCGCGAGAGCACGCGGCCGGCGGCTTCGAGGAGCGCCTGCAGGAGGTCGAACTCCTTCGGCGTCAGGACGATGGCCTGGCCGTTCAGGCTCACGGCGTGGCGGGCCGCGTCGAGCGTGATCGGCCCCACCGTGAGCACCGGCGTCGCCTGGCTCGGGTGCGAGCGCCGCAGCACTGCCCGTACGCGCGCCACGAGCTCTTTCGGAGAAAACGGCTTGCCGACGTAATCGTCGGCCCCGATCTCAGCCCGACGATCCGGTCGACCTCGTCGGATTTGGCGGTGAGCATGATGATCGGGATCCCCGCCGTGCTCGTATCTCGCCGCAGCCGGCGGCACACTCCAGGCCGTCGACCTCGGGGAGCGTGAGATCCAGAACCACCAGATCGGGAACCGACGCCTTCACTTCACGGAGCGCGTCGGATCCGGTGGTGGCCGTCTCGGCGCAGCGGAAGCCCTCGCGCTCGAGGTGCGGGACGACGAGCCGGCGGATATCCGGCTCGTCTTCGACTACGAGAACCTCGCGGGCCATCGCCTACTGGCGACAGACCCTGAAGTTCGCGTAGTCTCCTTGTGCCGAGGAATTCGTGTCGTCGGAGTCGGTCAGCACCGCGATACCGGCCGGCTTGGGCGTCTCTTTCACGTCGAAGTACTTCTTGTAGTCTTCCAGCACGTTCACGCGCTCCTCGACCCACTCACCCTTTTTCTCCGGCGCGCCGCTCCGGAGCACCCGGACCTGCGTGAGGCCCATGTTCGACTCGAGCTTCGTCCGGCCGGGACCTTCTCGCTCCAGATGTACTTGACCGCCTTCGGCCCTCTGACGCGCGAGTAGGGCACGAGCATGTACACCGCCAGGGCGCTGTCGTTCGTCTTCGAGTCGCGCTCGTCGCTGCCTTTCGGAAACTCGAGCGGCCGCCAGGACCACACGAGCATCGGATAGGCGCCGAGGTCCCACTCATACTCTTTCGCGGCCTGGACGCCGAGCCCCTTGGCGGCGGCGTGCAGGAACTTGATGCCCGACTCCTCCGCGACCCGATACACGTCCTTGGCGGAGTCCTTTCGGAGCTTCCAGTCGGGCGGCAGCTCACCGACCTTGGCTTTCGAGAAGTCCTCGATCGTGCGGCAGTCGGACTGGGCCTCGGGACGACCGGGTAGAGCGGGCGAGCACGAGGCAAGTCGCGATCAGGATCAGTGGGCCGATGGCTCGCGCCCCGACGCGCCGGGCGGCGGGGCCGTCGTGAAATGGCGCGGGGTCGGCGTGTGCCATGCCTGAAGGCTAGCACACGCCGACCCCTGAGAGAGTACCGGAGCGGTTAGCGCCGGTTGTGCTTGAGGATCTCGTGCGCGATCACGTACGTCTCCCAGAACTCGTGGTCGGCGCGCCAGTAGTGGCCGAGGCAGAGCGCAGCCTTGCCGTTGTCGAACTCCTTCTTGGCGTGGACGTACCGCTTGTCACTGCTGCCCACCTTCGCCTTCGCGCGATTGAGCTCGGCGAGGCTCTCCGCGTACATCTTGAGCGCCACCTTCAGCTGGTGGTCGTGCCACCAGGGGTGCTTGAAGGCCGCCACCTTCTTCTGAAGGTCCGCGATCTTGTCGTCACACGTCGTCGGCGCCGTGGCGACGAAGGTCCGCGGTCACACTCTTGGCCGCGTTCATCGTCACACTGCAGCCGCCGGTCCCCGTGCAGGCGCCCGACCAACCGCTGAATTTGAACCCGGCGGCCGGCATGGGCGTGAGAGTCACGATCGTCCCGGCGTTGTACTTACCCGACACCGGGGCCGCCAGGGCGATGCTCGCCCCGTTGACCGCCGGCGCCACAGGCCCGGGCTGGGGCGTGATCGACCCGTCTCCGACCGTCGTCAACGTGAGGGTGAACTGCGCCGGCGGCGGAGGCGGCACCGCCGTGAAGGTCGCGGTCACACTCTTGGCCGCGTCCATCGTCACGTTGCAGGCACCGGTCCCCGAGCAGGCGCCGGACCAGCCGCTGAGCTGAGAGCCCGCGCCCGGCACGGCCGTGAGGGCCACCGCAGGTGCCAGCGCCGTACGTCCCACCCACCGGCGCCGGGTTGGCCGTGATCGTCCCGTTTCCGACCGTCGTCAACGTCAGCGCGAACTGCTTCAAGGTGAACGTCGCGGTCACGCTCTTGGCCGCGTCCATCGTCAGGATGCAGCTGCTGCCCGTACAGGCGCCAGACCAGCCCGTGAACTGGAAGTTCGTGGCCGGTGTGGCCGTGAGGGTCACGACGGTGCCGGCGCCATACGTCCCACCCACCGGCAGCGGGTTGGCCGAAACGGTCCCGCTACCGACCGTCCCGATCGACAGGACGAACTGCTTCAAGGTGAACGTCGCGGTCACGCTCTTGGCTGAGTTCATCGTCACGACGCAGGAGCCGCTCCCCGTACAGGCGCCGGCCCAGCCGGTGAACTGGTAGTTCGGGGAGGGTTGGGCGTTAGGGTCACGACGGTGCCGTCGGTATAGGTCCCCGACACCGGCAGCGGATTGGCCGTGATCGTCCCCAAGCCGACCGTCGACAAGCTCAGCACGAACTGCGCGGGCGGCGGCGGGGGCGGCGGGCCGAGCGGTGGTAAACGCCCCGAACACGAACGGAGTCGCACCGACGCGAACGGTTTTCGGGGCGGGCAGCCCGGTGGCTGGATTGAACGTCGGATCGAACACGCTCACGGTCCCCGCTCCAGCATTGCCGACGTAGACGCGGCCGTCGGGATCGGTCGCGACACCCACCGGAGAATCACCCGTGCGGACGGACACGACGCTCCCGTTCGACAAGGTGACGATGTGGAGACGATCGATGGCATCGCTCGTGACGTACAGCTTGCTGCCGTCCGGGCTCAAGGCGATGCCGCCCGGCGTGGCCATCGTCGAGGGATCGATCGTGATCGTCCCCGCGAGCGCGATCGGATTCGACGTGGTGTCGATCGCCGAGACTTCCAGCACCGAATTCAACGTCATGGGATCCAGGAAGAGATCGACGACGTACACGCGCGTCCCCGTGAGATTCGCGACGAGGCCCATCGGAAGCGAGTTGGGCGGAGAGCCGATGTCGACCCGCGCGATCACGCTGGTGCCCTGGATCACCACGACCTGGCCGGCCGTGGCGTCGCTCACATACACGCGCGAGCCGACCGCGAGGATGCCGTTCAGCAACCCGCCCACATTGGGAATCTGGCTCACGTTGTTGCCGTTGTTGGCTTCGATCACCGCGACGGCGCCGTTCCCGAGGCCGACGTAGACCAGCGAGTTGTCAGCGCTGACCGCCACACCCCACGGCTGCACGCCGACCGGTATCGGGCCGCCCACGACGGTGTTGTCCGAGGTGCGAATCACCGACACCGTCCCGTCGTCCTGGTTGGCGACGTAGACAAGCGTGCCCGCCGGATTCACCGCGACGCCACCGGGGAACGCCCCGACCGGCACCGTCGCGATGACACAAGGCGGCGGCGGCACCTGCCCGGTCCCCGCGCACGACGCCGCCGATCCCGCGTCGATGACCGACACGGTCCCCGAACCGAAGTTCGAGATGTACGCGAACGGCGCCGCCACCGCGGCCGTCGCCGCGATCAGCATCAGCGCCAGAACGCCGAACAGCATTCCGGAAACGCGTTTCGTTCCGGAAAATCCCTGGGGAGCGGGCATTTAGTCTTCATGCCGCTCTCGTAGTGCAGTGACGATGCCACCGAGGAGAAGCGAGTCCGAACCGGGGCATACACGCGGACTTAGCCGCGTGCGTGAGTCAAATCGGCGTGACTGAACGGCAGGAACTGGCGAAATTCGTCAGCGGAAAAACCGGAAAAAGACGGCCAGTGGCGACGAACTGATCTCGGGCTGGCTCGATTCGAGCTAGCGGCCTCGACGCCACCAGTGGTGCACGAGGTTGTCGACGACTTCACCGAGCTGGCCGATCGTTCGACACTCGCGAACGAAGTCGCACGACGGCGCGTAGAGCGGCATGACGCTGTCGCCGATGCCCCAGCCCCACTGCCCTTCCGGATTCAGCCAGATGATGCCCTTCACGCGCTCGCGAATGAGTCGCAACGCCCACGCCTGCGGATCGTTGTAGTTGTTGCGCGCGTCGCCGAGCATGAGGATCGTCGTCTTGCGGTCGAGCGACTCGAGCTCGGTCTTCGTGAACTGGTTGAAGGCGAAGCCGAAGTCTGACCGGCAGTGGTAGTCGACCGGCGCGCCCTTGAGCGCCCACTCGATGGCGCGCTCGACCGGATAGGTGTTGAACGCCTGCGTGACCTCCGCGATCTCGGAGACGAACACGTACGAGCGCACGCGGCTGAAGCACTCCTGGAGACTCCAGACCAGCTGCAGCATGAAGCGCGAGGCGTTGCGGACCGAGTCCGACACGTCGCAGATCGTGATCAGCCGCGGCTTCTCGCGATGCCGGCGCTTGAGGAAGATCTCCATCGGCACGCCGCCGTACTGCAGGCTCTTGCGCGTGGTCCGCCGCGAATCGAGGCGCCCCTTGTGCTCCTGCCGCTGGCGCATCGCCAGCGCGTCCTTGATCTTGCGCGCCAGCCGGGCGACGACGTTCTTCATCTGCGCGATCTCGTCCGGGGTCAGGGCGAAGAGCGGCTTGTCGGCGAGGACCTCACGCGTGAGCTTCTCGCCCTGGCGGTACGCGCGCCGCTCCAGCTCGCGCTCGACGTGCTGGCGGATCATGCGCTTGAACGCTTCGAGCCGGAGCTCGAGATAGTTCCGGATGCGCGCCAGCTGGCCGGGGTCGAGACCCTTCTGCCTCGAGCGCCTTCATGATCCGCTCGAGATCGCCCTCGATGGCCGACCAGTCGAACTTGTCCGAGATCCGGCGCGAGAAGAAGCCGACCTGCAAGAAGTACATGAGCCGCTCGAGCCCGGCGTTCTGGCCACCGGAGCGGATGGCCATTTCCATCTCGCTGCCCTGCCCGCGCATGAGCAGCTCGGTCAGCTCGTCGAGCTCCATGTTCTCGTCGGCCATGAGCTCGTCGAGCATCTCCTGCACGCGCGGATCCTCGGGGCCGAGGGCCTTCTTGAGCCCTTCGCCGAGCGCCTCGAGGTCGAGGAAGTACAGGTTGAACAGGCGATCGAAGGTCGGGTGATCGCGGAACTCCTTGATCAGGGTGGCCGCGAGCGTCGCCTTGAACGTCTCGCGGTCGGCGAGACCCACCTCGGCGCTCGCGGCGAGCGCATCGAGCGCTTCCGACGGCGAGATCCGGATCTCGGCGCGCCGGAGGTCGCCGATGAACTCGAGGATCCGCTGGTCCAGGGCGCTACTCCGCCAGGACCTTGTCGAGCGAGCCCTTGACGCGCTCGAGGTCCTTCTCGTGCTTCACCAGCATCGTCAAGGTCGACTCGACGATACCCGGGTCGAGCTCGCGCGCGTTCAGGATCACCAGCGAGCGCGCCCAGTCGAGCGACTCCGAGACCGACGGGAGCTTGCGAAGATCCATCGCGCGGATCTTCTGGACCGCGGCGACGACGGCCCGCGCGAGCTGGTCCGGGATCTCCGGAACTTTCAACCGGATGATCTGCAGCTCGTCCGCCGCCGCCGGAAAGTCGATGAAGAGGTGCAGGCACCGGCGCTTGAGCCCGTCGGAGAGCTCGCGCGCGTTGTTCGAGGTCAGGACGACGAGCGGGATGTGCTTGGCTTTCACGGTCCCGAGCTCGGGCACCGACACCTGGAAGTCCGAGAGCACCTCGAGCAGGAAGGCCTCGAACTCGGGCTCGGCCTTGTCGATCTCGTCGATGAGCAGGACGACCGGCTCATCGGCCTGGATCGCCGAGAGCAGCGGGCGCGGCGAGAGAAACCGGAACGAGAAGAACGCGTCCTCCTGGCCGGCAATCTTCGCGACCGCGTCGGGGAGCGAGGGTGCGTCGGCGATCAGCTCGCCGATGCGGTCACGCAGGAGCTGCGTGTAGAGGAGCTGCTTGGCGTACTTCCACTCGTAGAGCGCCTTGCCCTCGTCGAGTCCCTCGTAGCATTGCAGACGGATGAGCGGCCGCGACGTGATCTCCGACAGCGTCTTCGCCAGCTCGGTCTTGCCGACTCCGGCCGGGCCCTCGATGAGGACCGGACGGCCCATCCGCGCGGCCAGGAATACGACGGTGGACACACGGCGGCTCGCGATGTACCGCGCGTCCCTGAACCGCTTCTGGACCTCCTCGACGGACTCGAACATGATGGCTCCCTTGCTCCCGAGTTTCGGCCATTGTAGCAGGCATTTCGCCGACTCCAGGCCCGCCGGACCGGACGTGTACAATGCCACATGGCCGACGCCGATCGCTACCATCGCCTCCAGCTCTTCCTGTCGCTCCTCGGCCTCGGCCTCTCGATCGCGTACCTGCTCGCGCTGATCTTCACGGACGCAGGTCACGGCGTGGCGCGCGCGGCGGCGCGCGTCACGACGGCGCGCTGGGGGCAGGTCGCGCTGGTCGCGCTCGCGCTCGGCGCCGGGCAAGGCGTGCTCACCCTTCCGCTGAAGGTGATCCGAGGGTTCTGGTTGCCGCGCCGCTTCGGACTGCTCCACCAGCCCCTCGGCGGCTGGCTCGCCGATCAGCTGAAGGCCGCGTTGATCGGCGGGGCGCTCGGGCTCGCGGCGGTCGAGATCGTCTACGCGCTCCTCGCGCTGACGCCGCTCTGGTGGATCGTCGCGGCGGCGATCTTCATCGCGGCGCAGATCGCGATGGCCGCGCTGGTGCCGATCTGGATCGTTCCGCTCTTCTACCGTCTGACGCCGCTCGCCGACAGCGGCCTCCGCGATCGGCTGCTGGCGCTCGCGCGACGGGCCGGGGTGGCGGCGATCGGCGTCTTCGTCGCCGACCAGTCGAGGAAGAGCCGCACCGCCAATGCCGCGGTCGTCGGTCTCGGCCGCACGCGGCGGATCATTCTCTTCGATACCTTGCTCGCCGAGTTTCGGCCCGAAGAGATCGAATCCGTCCTCGCCCACGAGCTGGGACACCACGCGCACGGCGACATGCGCCGCGGGCTTCTGGTCAACAGCGTGCTGACGATCGTCACCATGTGGCTCGCCGCGCTCGGGCTCGACCTCGGCGTCGCGCTCCTCGGCCTCTCCGGGCCGGCCGATCCGGCCGGGCTCCGTGGCTCGCGCTCGTGGTGACGGCGCTCGGCCTGGTCCAGCTCCCGCTCGCGAACGGCTTCTCACGCTGGATCGAGCAACAGGCCGACGACTTCGCACTGGCCACCACCGGCAACGCGCGCGCGTTCATCGGGGCGATGGAGCGGCTCGGCGGACTGAATCTCGCCGAGCGCCGCCCGAGTCGACTCAAGGAGATCTTTCTCTATTCGCACCCAGCGCTCGAGCGCCGGATCGCTCGCGCCGAGCGAGGAGGACGCGCATGACGGATCGCCGGGCCGCGCTTCGCGAGCTCGTGTCCAAGAAGGAAGGGCTCGTCGTCCCGGGCGCCTACGACGGGATTTCGGCGCGGCTCGTTCAGGACGCCGGATTCCCCGCCGTGTACATGACCGGCTACGGCACGGCGGCGTCCCGGCTCGGTCTCCCCGATCTCGGATTCGCCGGGCTCGGCGAGATGGCCGATCATGCGCGCAACCTCGCCGCGATCCTCGACGTCCCGCTGATCGCCGACGCGGACACCGGCTACGGCAACGCGTTGAACGTCCGGCGCACCGTGCAGATGTACGAGGCGGCCGGCGTGGCGGCGCTGCACATCGAGGATCAGATCACCCCGAAGCGCTGCGGCCACCTGTCCGGGCACCAGATCGTTCCGCGGAGCGAGTTCGTGGGCAAGATCCGCGCGGCGGTCGAGGCGCGAACCGATCCGAACATGATGATCATCGCGCGCACCGACGCGATCTCCGCCGTCGACCTGGACGAGGCGCTTCGGCGCGGCGAGGCGGCGGCGAAGGCCGGCGCGGACGTGCTCTTCATCGAGGCGCCCCGCACCGAAGCCCAGGTCGAGGAAGTCGCGCGCGCCTTCCGGACCCCGCTTCTCTACAACTACGCGCCCGGCGGGCGCTCGCCGCTCCTGCCATTCGCGAGGCTTCGCGAGCTCGGGTTCGCCATCATCCTGCTCCCGGTCGACACCTTGCTCGTCGCGGTCCAGGCGATCCGCGCGTTTCTCGCCCAGGCGAAGGCGCGCGACGACGTCCGCGCGCTGGCCGACCGCTACATGCCGTTCGGCGACTTCAACGAGCTGATCGGCGTGACGGCCCAGCTCGCGCTGGCGGAGCGCTACCGGGACGACGACCGCTCGGCGACGTAGGCGACCAGCGCCTGATCCCAGGGTCGCAGATCGTCCTCGCCGAGCGCGGCGAGGTTGGCGTGGGCGAGCACGGAGTAGGCCGGCCGCCGAGCTCTGGCGCCGTACTCGGCCGCGGTCACCGGCGTGAGATCGGCCGCCACGCCCGCGAGCTCGAGGCTGCGCCGCGCGAAGTCGTACCAGCTCGTCTGTCCGGCGTTGGTCAGGTGGTAAACCGGGTGGGCTCGCTTTCGGGAGCACGGCCCAGACCTTGCGCGCGAGATCGAGCGTGTAGCTCGGGCACAGCACCTGATCCGAGACCACGCGCAGCGGTCGTCCCTCGCGGCCGAAGCGCAGCATGGTCTCGACGAAGTTGCCCTTTCCCTTGCCCAGGAACCCGGCCAGGCCGAACAGACCGCACACGCGGAAGACGACCGCGCGCTCGCAACGCTCGAGCGCCAGCCGCTCGCCCGCGAGCTTCGACTCGCCGTAGACGCTCAGCGGCCGGGGCGGGTCGGTCTCGAGGTACGGCGTGCGCTTGGCGCCGTCGAACACGTAGTCGGTGGAGAAGTGCACGAGCCGCGCGCCGATCGACTGGCAGACATCGGCGAGCGAGCCGACGGCCTCGGCATTCAGCGCGAACGCGCTACGCCCGTCCTCCTCGGCGCGGTCGACCAGGTTGTAGGCCGCGGTATTGAGGACGCAGGTCGGCCGTAGCGCCTCGAGCGTCGATCGCGTGGCGGCAGGGTCGAGGATGTCGACGTCGCGCGTGCTGAGGGGCGTGAGCTCGCCGGGTCGGTCGAAGGTCCTGACGAGATCGGAGCCGAGCTGGCCGGTGGCGCCGATGACCACGTAGCGCTCGCCCGGCGCCTCGCGGCGGCGCGGAGAGCCCGTCACTTCACTTCGGCGTTGCGGTCGAGATGGCGAGCGCGACGAGGTGGTCGAGGTGGCGGATGTCGAACGGCTTCGGGATGTAGGCGAACACGCCGCCGCCCAGCGCCTCGGCCGCGGCCCGCGTGTCCGCGTTGGCGGTGATCATGATGATCGGCACGGTCACACCGAGCCCGCGGATCTGCTTGAGGAGCTCGAGGCCGCCCATGCGAGGCATGTGCATGTCGAGAAGGATCAGGTCGAACTTCCCGCGCAGAAGAACGATCAGCGCTTCCGCCCCGTCCTTCGCCGACTCGGTCTCGTACGAGTTCTCGTGGCGGAACTGCCGGAAGAAATCCTTCAGGACCTCGACCACCGGGGCTTCGTCGTCGACGATCAGGACTCGCTTGGTCACTCAACCCAGTATATGACAGCGTCGATGAAGTTTACGATTCGCCGTGGCGGGCACGACGGGCGCGTCCGAAACCCCTGTGCGACAAGCGCTTCGCCAGTGGCACGGAACGTGTACACGAGCGACGGACACCGTGCCTCGTCGCTCGTTCACCCGACGCCCCAGTCGCATTCGATGACCTCCACGCCGGAGCGCCGACGCCATCCCCGGATTCCTGTCGCGTGGCCCGTGCGTCTATGGGTCGACGACGAGCCGCTTCTCGGGCGCGCCGGGGACGCGAGCCGCAACGGTCTCTGGGTGACCGTGGCGCCGACGACCGCGCTCAAGCGCGGCAAGGTTTGCTGGATCGACGTCATGAGCGATGAGGTCGGCTCGTTCACCGTGGCCGGTGAGGTTCGACATGTCACGGGCCGCCGGATCGGGCTGGAGACCATGCGACCCGTCCCGATCGCCGGCCTCGCGAACGACTGACTCGAGCTTCGGCGCGCGGGCCGGCGGACCGCCGAACAGAATCGGCGGTGGTATAGTTGACCGCCTGTCAGGCAGGCCCGATTCCGCTCGCCAGGAGAGTTGACATGACCGCCCTCAAAGACGCGATCGCCGCCGCGATCGACCGCCTCGGTGACGACCTCGAGAAGCTCTCTCACCGCATCCACGACAATCCGGAGCTCTGCTATCAGGAGGTCAAGGCGGCCGGCTGGCTCGGTGACTTCCTCGCCGGACAAGGGTTCAAGGTCGAGCGCGGCGTGGCCGGTGTCGAGACCGCGTTTCGCGCCACGATCGAAACCGGTGAGGGCCCGACGATCGCGATCATGTGCGAGTACGACGCGCTGCCGTCGATCGGCCACGCGTGCGGCCACAACGCGATCGCGACCGCGGGAGCCGGGGCCGGCGCGGGGCTGGCCGCGGTTCGCGACAAGCTGCCGAAGGGGCGGATCCACGTGATCGGCACGCCGGCCGAAGAGGGCGGGGGCGGCAAGGTCAAGCTGATTCAGGCCGGCGTGTTCCGAGACGTGGACGCGGCCATGATGGTCCACGGCTTCGATCAGTGGGTCGGCCACATGGATCTGCTCGGAATCGTGCGAGTCGGCTTCGAGTTCACCGGCAAGGCTGCGCACGCCTCGGCCGATCCGTGGGAAGGTGTCAACGCGCTCGACGCCGCCATCCAGACGTACAACAACGTCAGCATGCTCCGGCAGCAGGTGCGCCCCGATGCGCGGATTCACGGCATCATCACGAACGGCGGGGCGGCGCCGAACATCATCCCGGAGTTCGCCTCGGCCATGTTCTACGTGCGCTCGAAGAACCTCGACTACATGTGGGAGCTGCAGAAGAAGGTCATCGCCTGCGCCGAGGGCGCCGCGAAGTCGACCGGCTGCACGGTCAAGGTGATCGCCCACAACGACACGGTCTACGAGCCGATGAAGCGCAACGAGACCCTGCTCGGCGCCTATCGCGCCAACATCACGTCGCTGGGCGTCGTCGAGGCGCCGCCCCTCGTCGATCGGCTCGGATCCTCGGACGTGGGCAACGTGAGCCAGGTCATCCCGACGATCCAGCCGCTGATGAAGATCGCGCCGGACAACACGCCCATCCACTCGCGCGCCTTCGAGGCGGCCGCGGTGACCCCGCTCGCGCGCACCGGTACCCTCACCGCGGCGAAGGCGATGGCCATGACGACCCTCGACCTGCTGGCGGATCCGGATCTGCTCAAGCGCGCTCAGGACGAGTTCAAGAGGACGAAGTGAGCGCGCCAGGTGAGGTGAAGCACAAGGTCGCGGGCGCGGTCGACCGGCTCGCCGACGAGCTCGAGGCGCTGTCGCACAAGATTCACGACAACCCGGAGCTCTGCTTCAACGAGGAGAAGGCGCACGCCTGGCTCACCGAGTTCCTCGAGAAGCACGGCGCCAAGGTCGAGCGGGGCGTCGGCGGCCTGCCGACGGCGTTTCGTGCCACGATCGAGGGCTCCGGCGCGGGCCCGACCGTCGCGATCATGGCCGAGTACGACGCGCTGCCGTCCATCGGCCACGCCTGCGGCCACAACGTGATCGCGACCGCGGGCACCGGCGCCGGCGCCGCGCTCGCCGTGGCGCTCGGCACCCTGCCGTTCGCGGGGCGGATCCAGGTGATCGGCACGCCGGCCGAGGAAGGCGGCGCCGGCAAGGTGCGGCTGATGGAGGCGGGCGTATTCCGTGACGTCGACGCCGCGATGATGATCCACGGACGCAGCGGGACACAAGTCTGGCGGCCGTCGCTCGGCATCGTCAAGGTCAAGGCCGAGTTCCACGGCAAGGCGACGCACGCGTCGTCCTGGCCCTGGCGCGGCGTGAACGCGCTGAACGCGGTCATCCAGCTCTTCGTCGGTCTCGACCAGATGCGCCAGCAGCTCCGGCCCGACGCGCGCGTGCACGGCATCATCGTCAAGGGCGGTGACCAGCCGAACATCATCCCGGAGTACACCCGCGCCGATTTCTACCTGCGGGCGCTCACGAAGGACTACTGCATGGAGCTGCTGCGGCGGTTCAAAGCGTGCGCCGAGGGCGCCGCGGCGGCGACGGGCTGCCGGGCGGAGGTAACCGCCGAGGCGACCATTCACGATCCGCTCAAGCCGAACCCGACGATGGCGGATCTCTTCGAGCAGAACCTCGGCGTGATCGGCTTCCCGGTCGATCCCGACGAGGGCGACGCCGGCTACGGCTCGACCGATTGCGGCAACGTGAGTCAGGCGCTGCCGACGATCCATCCGTACATCCGGATCTCCCCTGACGGCGTGCCGGGGCACTCGCGCGAGTTCGCCGAGTGGGCGCGTTCGCCGATCGCGCGCGCGGGCATGGTGGCGGGAGCCAAGGCGCTGGCCCTCACGGCGCTCGACCTGCTCGCCTCGCCCGACAAACTGAAGGCGGCCAAGGAGGACTTCAAGCGATGAGAGTGCTCTCGATCGCCCTGGTCATCGTCGTGCTCGGCCTCGCCGCGGCGCAAGCCGGCGAGATCTCGCTGCGCATCGTCAACGTCGTGACGCCGCAGGACGTGAAAATCTGGGAGCCCACGTCGATCACCGCCAAGAAGGGCGACACCGTGATGCTCCAGCTCGTGAACCGTCATGCCGACGAGCACGGGTTCGAGATCGCCGCGTTCGGCGTGAAGGAAGTCGTGCCCGGCGAGAAGACGTCGAACGTGAAGTTCACCGCCGACAAGGCCGGCATCTTCCCGATCAAGTGCCAGCTGCACCCGGCGCACGTGGTCGGTCAGCTCGTCGTCCTCGAGTAGCTCCGGTGTCGGTTCGTCCCGGGGCGCTCGCCCTGGTCGCCGCGGTCTTCGGGCTGGCGGCGAGCGCCCCGGGACAGTCGCCCGACCTCGCGGTGGGCGAGCGCGTCTTCCGCGACAATTGCGCGGTCTGCCACGGCGCCGCGGGCGACGGTCAGGGCATGGCGGCGAATCACTTCAAGACTCCGCCGCGCGATCTCACCAAGGGACGGTTCAAGTTCCGGTCGACGGCCTCCGGTCAGGTGCCGACGGATGGCGATCTCGCCCGCACGATCGTGCAGGGCGTCCCCTCCACCGGCATGGTGCCGCAGAATCACCTGAGCGACGCCGACGTCCAGGCGGTGATCGCGTTCGTCAAGAGCCTGTCACCACGATTCGGCGCGATGCCGTCGCCCAAGATCGTCGCGATCCCGACCGCTCCGCCGACGACGCCGGAGGCGGTGGCCCGCGGCGCGAAGGCCTACGTGAAGGGCGAATGCGCCGAGTGCCACGGCAAGGACGCTCGCGGCGACGGCCCGTCGGCCAAGGATCTGTCGATCAAGCCGTCGGACCTCACGCGGCGCCCGCTCAAGAGCGGCCCGACGGCGCGCGATATCGTGCGCACCCTGCTCACCGGGCTCGACGGAACGCCGATGCCGTCGTACTACCAGGTGCTCGAGGACGACGAGATCTGGGATCTCGCGTACTGGCTGGCCTCGCGCGGAGGCGCGCCGGAAACGACGGACGACGAGCGCGCGGGCTGGCACGTGGTGCAGATGCACCAGCGGCGCTAGCAGATCCGCGAATCTGCTACTGCGGTGTTCCTCGCGCGAGGCGCGGGCGTACGTGAGGGAGTGGTGGGCGAGCAGTCGGCCGCCGGCGCCCACGCTCTCGGCGACGCCGTAGACGAGCCGCCTCCCGAGCTTCACGATCCGCGCGGTGCAGCGAAACGGCTCGCGGCGGGCCGCGCCCAGGAACGCGCTCGTCATGCCCGCGGTCACCGAGCCGTCGGTCGCGCCGAGGCGAGTCATGATCGCGAGCCACATCGCGACATCAGCGGCCGCCATGAACACCTGGCCGCTCACGATCCCTCCGGGGCGCTCGAACTCGGTCCGGAACGGGACCTCCAGGGTGCACTCGCCGTCGCCGATCGCCTGCAGCCGGAAGCCGTAGGAGCGGGTGAACGCGACGTCGTCGAGGATGCGCTGAAGCTCCGCCTCGGTCACCGCGAGCGCCATCGGCTCACCGCTCCAGGGCCGCGTGCACCTTCTTCGCCTGCTTCAGGTGATCGATCACGTGGAGCCGCCAGACGATCGCGTACGCCTTCCAGTCGAGATCCTCGACCCAGTGCAGCGGCACGACCTTGCCCGGCTCGTCCGGCACGTTCACCACCATCACGATCGGCGCGCGAGCGTCGGTCGCGAAATCCGGCGGCACCGCCGCGAGGGTTCTCAGGATATCGCCGTGGACGCGCGCGAGCTCGGCGAGGAGCCAGGGCCACGGCCGCTGGAGCGGCGCCTTCGACTGGAGGCTCGCCGGAATCGGATCGCCCGGAGGACGGCGGCCGGCCAGCAAGCACCAGAGCTCGTCGAGCCCCGGCCGGTGTGTCTCGACCAGATGGTCGACGATCTCCTGGATCGTCCACTCACCCGGCATGCCCACGCGGGCGGCCGTGGCGGCGGAGATCGGCTCCAGGAACGTCTCGAGCGCGCCGAAGGCGTCGCCGATCCGCTCGTGGATCGCGGAAGCGGCGACGAGGGTGCCCTTCGTCCTGAAGTAGTCCCGCGCCTTCTCCTTGGCCTGGGCGATCACGTCCGCGTTCATGAGTCCTCCCGCGCCAGATAGCGCATCACCGCATCGCCGCAGAACCGGGTCGCCTCGGCGACGCGGAACGCGGCCGGGTCGAACGCGAGCTGGAGCGAGACGCCGTCGACGAGCCCGAGGATCACCGCCGCGGCGCGCAGCACGTCGGTCCGGCGAAACGCGCCCGACCGGATGCCCTGCGCCACCACGGCGCCGATGAGCCGCCGCATACGCGCGTAGAGCGCGGCGTTGATCTCACGCAGTCGCCGGTCGTGCATCATCTCGCCCCAGAACTCGACGAACACGATCCAGAACGCGCGTTCCTCGACCGCCAGCCGCAAGCAGGCGCCGACCAGCGCCAGGAGCCGGGCGCGCGCATCCCGCCCTTCCCGCGACTGCGCGGCCGCGACTCGGCGGTCCAAATCGGCGGTGACCGTCTCGAGCGCGGCCACCAGAATCGCCCGCTTGTCGGTGTAGTAGTAGTGGAGGATGCCCTGGCTCACCTTCGCTTCGCGCGCGACCCTCTTCATCGTGAGCCCCGAGTACCCGTCGCGCGCGAGACACCGGATGGTCGCGCGCACGATCTCGGCGCGCCGGATCGGCGCGACACCGCGCTTGGGGCTCATGCGGCTCCTTTATTTGATTGGGCGACCAATTATCTTTGCCCGGACCGCCGCCGTCAAGCGGCGAGGCGGTACGCGGTGGCGCTTCGGGTTCTAGGCCGAGCCGCTGCGGCGGCGCTCCGCCGCGCGCTCGGCTTCCAGCCGCTCGAGGTCGACCGAGGAATGATCGGCGAAGGTCATGGCGGCGGCGATGGCCGGATGGCGCTCGGCGATGAGCCGGTGCATCGCCTGGCAGATCCGCCGGTACGACGGATGGCCCTGCGGCGTGGTGCGCAGCTCGATCACGTGCATCGCCTCGCGCGCGTTCATGTCCATGTAGAAACGGACGCGATAGGCCATCGAGACCGCGTACGAGGCGACCTCGGGCAGCCCGGCCGCCTCGATCGCGTCGTGCAGCTCGGCCGACTCCGCCAGCACGCGACGCCAGTCGTCTCCCGCGCCCGCGTCGGCGATCGCCTCGGGCATGACGGCCCCATGTCGCGGCGTCAGACGCTGCCACTCGAGGGTGAGCAGCCGATGCCGCTGCAGGTCGCGAAACGCGCCGTAGTCACCCAGCACGTCGAAGCGATACGACGTCCGCTCGAAGGCGCGGCCGGGCCGGTGGCGGCGGTTCAGCCGCTTGCCCACGTACGCGGCCAGCACCGCGTTTCGCTCGTCCGGTGTCATGCGGCGAGCGATCTCGAGCAGCTCCGCGTCCGGTCGGCTCGAGGCCGCGTAGAGCGCCGCCGCGACGACCTTCGCCTCGCCGTCCGGATCGAAGTCGGTCAGCATGACCTCTTCGGCGCGGCCGAGGTCCGCGTCGCGCTGTCCGCCCGCCGGCTCGGGTGGCACGAATCGCCGCGCCACGTCGCGTGTCTCGGCGCGTTTCCTCGAAGTACGTCGACCAGATGCCGCCGCGCTCGGGTACGTCCACGCGCTTGAGGAACGCGGGGATCACCTTCCGCAGCTCGACCAGCATCTGGTCCGCGCAGTCGCGCACCTCGCGCAACGGATGCGCGCGCATCCGGAGCAGGAGCTGCTCGTACGCCTGGCCGGTGGCGTAGATCCCGACATTGGATGTCGTGGCGGCGGGCAGCATCCCGCGCAAGGTGTCGAGCGCCTTGGCGCGGATCGTCATGCGGTAGACGGTCTCGGATTCCGCCGCGTCCCGCGGGAACTTCGCCTCGAAGAACGCGCGCAGCTTCGGGAGCCAGGTCCGGTAGAGATCGAACGCCCGATCGAGCGTCGCGACGTATCGCTCGCGGAGCGCGCCGCTCAGCTCCGCGGGCACGTGGTAGCGATACCGGCCGTCAGGTCGGTCGTCGTAGGGGATGTAGCGGGTCGATTGCTCGAGATAGGCCATGAGCCGGCCCCACTCGAGGACCTTGGTCAGGATGTTCGACGAGCCCTCGCACGCCAGGTGCACGCCGCCGAGCTGGGCGACGGAGTCGTCCCCGTACTCGACGAAGACGCGCTCGAAGAGCTGCTCGGCCCGCCGCGCGCCGGCGTCGCCGGCCGCGCCGCCGAGGCTCGCCGCCTCCAGGCCGCCCGGGCCGAGGAACTCGTCGAGGAAGAGGCGCCGGAGCGACTTGGGGGAGCGCGAGTAACGCGCGAACAGAGCGCCTTTGACGACCTCGGGCAGGTTCACCAGCGCAAAGACCGGCCCGGTGAGGTTGGTGAAGTAGGGAGCGAGGGCGGCCTGCTCCTCGCGGGCGAGCTCTTCGGCCATCCTGCGCGATCTTAGCACCGGGTTCGGCATTCGCGCCGCAAAGCGTCTTGAAATTCGCCGGGCATCGGGACTAACATCCCGGCGTTACGGTCCTGGATGTGTCGTGCCCTTCACCGTCGAAAGGAGTACGTCGCATGATGCGCAAGTCCTTGATCGTGGTGCCTGTGATGCTCGCCGCCCTGGTCGCGTCGGTACCGGCCGCGCTGGCCCAATCCGACTGCAAAACGATCGTGCCGGCCTCCCGTGGGGCCCGAACGATCAGACCGGCGCTACCAACCGGGTGACCCCAGCGGTCACCAAGGCCGCCGCCGCGGAGATCCAGGAGGGCAAGGTCATCGTCATGTCGTACCCGCTCGCCGACGGGATCCCTCTCTTCGGCACGCGGTTCACGAAGACGATCCTGACCGCGACCACGCTCGCCCCGGCGCGGCCCTCGGCGAGAACCAGTTGACTTACATGGAGGACACCTGGCTGAGCCAGAGCCACGTGGGGACGCACCTCGACGGCATGGGTCACATCGGCCGCAAGGACTGCTACTACAACCAGACCCCGATGGGGAAGTTCATCACGCAGAACAACATGACCAAGCTCGGTCTCGAGCACCTGAAGTCGTTCGCGACGCGCGGCGTGCTCGTCGACATGGTCAAGGTGTATCAGCAGGCCGGTAAGCTCAAGACCAACGCGGCGTGCAAGAAGCCCTGCCTCGACAAGGGCACCGTGATCACGAAGCCGACCTCGAGGCCGGCCTGAAGATGTACAACGTGACGCTTCGCGAGGCCGACATCCTCATCATCCACACCGGGTGGGGCAATCTCTTCGAGCAGTATCCCGGCGCAGAACGCCGCTCTACAACTCGGGCGAGCCCGGCCTCGGCAAGGAAGCCGCGAACTGGCTCGTGTCGCAGAAGATCGTCGCGGTCGGCAACGACACCTGGGGCGTCGAGGTGATCCCCGGCGAGAATCCGAAGGAAGCGTTCATCGTCCACAACATCCTGCTCACCGACGCCGGGATCCACATCATGGAGAACGTGCGGACCGACCTGATGGCCGACGAAGCCGATCGGACCAAGCGGGCGACGTTCTTCTTCAGCATGACCGTGCCGAAGGCGGTCGGTCTGACCGGCAACTTCGTCGCGATCGAGGGCATCCGCTAGAAAGCACCGCAGTGGACCGCGCAGCACGGACGCCGGCGCCTCGACAGGGGCGCCGGCGCTTCTTTCTGTGGATCGCGCTCGCCTCGTGCCTGCTGGTGCCGTGGCTTGCCGGCGGGCCTCCGCTCGCGGTCGTGGCGCAGGAGCGGCGCTATACCGTCGCGTTCGCGAACCTCACCGAAGAGCCGGGGCCACGCTCGAGGGCACCGGGTTCACCGGACGCGAGGTTCGCGAGAGCTTCAGCGCTGGCGGTGCGCCGCTATCCGATCGACCTGGTGTTCTACGACAACCATCGAGACCCGCAGAAGGCGCTCGCCAACGTCGAGGACGCCGTCAAGCGAAAGGTCGATCTCTACATCCAGTACTTCGACGACGCCGGCGACGAACGTGAAGGTCGGGCAGAGCCTTCGAGCCGCCGGGATCCGCGTCCTCGCGATCAACACGCCGGTGCCCGACGCGCCGCTCTACACGATGGACAATCGCGCGGCCGGGCGCATCGCCGGCGAGGCGCTGTCGGACTTCGGCGCCAAGAACTGGCGCGGGCTGCCGATGATCGGCGTCGTCATCGGCAACCTCCGGGATCAGAGAGCATCGCATCCCCGACCGGGCTCAGGGCGCGACCGAAGGCCTGAAGCGTCAGCTTCCGGCGCTCAAGATCACCGCGCTCGACACCCAGGGCAACCCGGCCCAGGTCGGCCCCTCATCGCCAAGGTGCTCGCGAGCCATCCCTCGACCAAGGTGCTGATCGCGGCGATGGACGACGCCTCCGCGCTCGCGGCGAAGAGCGCGGTCGATTCGGCCGGGCGGCTCTCCGACGGCGCGATCGTCGGACAGGGCGTCGATCGCTCGGTGCACGGCGGCTTGAACGACCGGAAGGAGATCGACCCGAGCAACCGCGGCAGCATCGTCATCGGCTCGGTCGCGTTCTACCTGGACCGGTACGGCTACGAGGTCCTGCCGATCGCGATGCGGATGCTCCGCGGCGAGACTGTCGCGCCGCGCACGGTGACGCCCCACCGGCTCATCACGGCCGCGAACGTCTTCGTCGAGTACCCGCCCTACGACATGAACTGAGCTGAGCGCTCGCTAGCGGCCGAGGCCGGAATCGATCGCGAAGACCCCTTCGGCGCCGGCGCCGACGGCATCGGGCGCGGTCGCGAACGTGATCGCGCCCGAGCTGCTCGCCGCCGCGAACGGATAGAGACCGAAGGACACGAGCGTACCGCCTCCGGGAAGCGCGCGTCGCCCACCGCGCGCGACTTTCGAAGGTAGCGCCGCGGCCGGCGAGGAACACGGCGACCGGCGCCGGCCCGCCGTCGACCGACGCGGCGAACACGACGGCGCCCGAGGCACTCAGCGAAGGCCAGAGCCCGAAGTGCGAAAGACGCCGCCGCCGGGCGCCGCCTCGCCGAGCCCCGCGACCTTGCGCACTCGATCATCGATGACGTAGATCGCTCCGCTGAGCGGAGCACCTTTGAGATTGCGTTGAACGCGATGGTGCCCGCCTCGTTCACGGCGACGCGCTCCGAGAACTTGGCGAAGATCCCGCCATCGGGCGTGTCCTCACCGGCGCCGACGAGCATCTTGATCGCACCGGCCTTCGCCACGAAGACGCCACCGGGGACCGGCGCGTCCCTTCCACGACGGCGGCGAAGCCGATCAGCCCGCTTCCGTTCAGCGACGGCGGACCGAAGCCGGCGAACGTGCCTCCCGCCGGCGCCGGGTCCCCTTGAGCGACGACCTTCCGAGTCTTGCCGCCCGACTGCAGGTAGATCGCCTCGATGCTCTCGCGTCCGCGGCGGACGATCGCCAGAAACGCGACCTCGCCTCGGTTGTTGATCGATGGAGTGTCGAGATTCGCGAAGGTCCCGGACGAGATGTCCGGAGCGGCGCCTCCCGCGAGCGCGACCGCCCTGATGCCGCGCGGAGAAGCGACGAAGACGCCTTCGACGGCCCTGGCGCCGGTGATGGTCGCGGCGAACGCCAGCTCCCCGGCATCGTTCAAGGTCGGAAGCGGGTGCCGGCTGAACCCTGAGAAGACGCCGCCGCCGGGAACCGCGTCGCCGTCCGCGACGAGCTTGCTGATTCGCGTCCCGGTGGTGAGGAAAAACCCTTCGCTCGCGCGCCCCCGGACAACCGAGGCGAAGAAGGCCACCTGGCCCTTGCCGTTGATCGGCGCGACGATCGGCAGCGACTCGACGCTGAACCGATCGAACACGCCCCCGTTCGGCGCCGCCTGCCCGGTGACGGCGATACGCCGGATGCCGGAAGGATCCGCGCCGAGAGACCCGCGAATCATCAGCAATACGGAGAGCGCGGCGGCGGCCGCAAGGCAGGCTCGGCGCATGTCGTGAGACTATAGCGGCGCCATGGAGCCGGGGCAATGACGGGCCGCGGCCTGGCGCGCCGCATCGCGCCGTTCGTGCTCGGCGTGCTTCTGGCGCTCGGTCTGACGAGCGCGAACGCTCAGCAAGAGTCGATGGACGTTCACCGGATCGTGCTACTGCAAGGCGGCCGGCGAGCTCCGCTGCGTCGCGGACCAGACCGAGGACCAGTGCAAGCATCGCTGCGCCCAAGAGCTCTGCGACGACTGGTTCTGGCTCGAGCGCCGTCCGTGCTGGAACTGGGGCTACGGCGGCTAGCCGATCAGCCCTTTCGCATGTACGACGGGGCGTCCGGCGTCAGGAAGTCCTCCCGAGGCGGCGCGAAGATGTCGATGACTTCAGTGTCCTCGACGAACCACGCCTCGTGCTCGACGCCGCCCGGGATCAGGCCGAGATCACCCGGCCCGCACACCCTCCGGTCGGTGCCGAGCCGGAACTCCATCTTCCCCGAGATCATCCAGAAGATCTGCTCGTGCGGGTGCTGGTGGGCCGCGGCGTGCGCGCCGGCCTTCATCGACCACCACACGACCATCTCCTGGTCGCCCACGAGGACGCGGCGCGAGATCTTGTCGGTGACTTTCTCCTCCGGAAGCTTCTTCAGCGCGTGATAGCCCTTCATGCTGGGCATGCGGTCGCCTCCTTGATGGTCAGGCTGGGATCCGTGTAATCGCCGCGCGAGGGTCTGTCAAGTGACTCGACTCCGGGCCCGTGCTAGGCTCTCGCCCCATGGCGCGACTCAAGATCGGCTTCATTCCCATCGAGGGCGGCGAGTACTACAAGGAAGCGCTCGAAGAAGTCACGCGAGCCGAAGAGCTCGGCTTCGATTCGGTCTGGATGGAGGAGCACCACTCGGTCACGAACCACTACTGGCCTTCGCCGCTGACGGTGCTCGCCGGCTTCGCGACGCGCACCTCGCGCATGATGCTCGGCACCGACATCATCGTGGCGGCCTTCCATCACCCGGTGCGGCTCGCCGAGGACGTCGCGATGCTCGACGTCATGTCCGGAGGGCGCATCATCGCTCGGCATCGCCATCGGCTACAAGCCCGACGAGTTCGCGCTCTACGGCGTCGACCTCGAGAAGCGCGGCGCGCGGTTCGAGGAGCAGCTGGCGATCATCAAGGGGCTCTGGACGCAGGACCGAGTCAGCTTCAAGGGCGCCTACTACACCGTCGAGGGACGGCTCGAGCCCAAGCCCGTGACCAGGCCGCACCCGCCCGTCTGGATCGGCGGCTGGGGCGACATCACGCTCAAGCGGGCCGCGACACTCGCCGACAACTGGATCCCCGGCCCGACCGCCGATCTCAAGCGCCTGCTCGCCGGGCAAGAAGCGCTTCCTCGACAACCGCCGGGCTGCCGGGCGGAGTCAGCGCCGTGGCCGAATGGCCGCTGACGCGGGATCTGATCATCGCCGATACCGACCGGAAGGCGCGGGAGCTCGCCGAAGAGCACATCATGATCGCGTATCGGAAGGAGTACGCCGGCGGGTGGCGTCACCCGTTCATCGACTCCTCGATCGCGACCGACCTGGACCGGCTGATGGCCGACCGGTTCATCATCGGCGGGCCTGAGCAGTGCGTCGCGCAGATCCGTCGCTTCACCGAGGAGTACGGAATGACCCATCTGATCTGCCGAACCTTCTTCCCGGGCATGCCGCACGCGCACATCATGCGAGAGCTTCGAGCTGATCGCCGCCGGAGGTTGCGCCCGCATTTCAGTAGGCAATAGGTGCCTAACTATGTGATAAACTAGGCGCTTACCAGGTACTTGCTGGGGAAAGGAGTGATTGAGCCATTTCCCAAGGCGCCTATCGACTCGACCGTTCTTATCAGTGGAACTACTCGCATGCTCCCGTGCTGCCGAGGGTGCGTCGTCTTCCCCGGCCCCAGGTGGAATGCTATTCGGCCGTCCTCTGAACTCGAGCCTCGGCATCGCCGCGGGGCCCCTGCTCAACTCCAAGTGGGTGGAGGCCTACGCTCGGCTCGGATTCGACGTCCTGACGTACGCGACCGTTCGTTCGACCTTCCAGGCCGCCCACGCTCTGCCCAACATCCGTCATGTGGATAACCGCGAGCAGGCTGCGGTCGTCGCACGCCCGGCCAACAACGGCGGCGCCACCATCGCCGTCTCGCTGGGCGAGCCCTCGATGGAGCCCGACGTCTGGCGCAAGGATCTTCGCCGGGCCAAGGAGCGCATCGGGCGCGGTCAGGTCTTGATCGCCAGTGTGATCGGCACGCCCCGCCCCGGCGGTGACGCGGAGGCGCTCAGCGCGGACTATGCACAGTGCGCCGCCTGGGCGGCCGAAAGCGGAGCCGACGCGATCGAGGTTCAGCTGGCGACGCCGGACCCGTTCACCGAGCAGCCTCAGATGATCTACGAGAACGTGACGCTCGCCGCGCGGATCCTCTACCGCACGCGGACATCGGTCGGCCTGCCCGTCCTGGCGAGGCTCGGACCATTCAAGACGCCGCGCCTGCTCCACGAGACAGCGACCCGTCTCGCGCCGTGGGCTCACGGCTATGTGCTCGTTCACAGCATCAACCGCCGGGTCTTCGACGAGAAGGGTGGCCCAGCGTTCGAGGGCGCCGGCCGTGAGCGCGCCGACGTCGTGGGCGCCCAGACCTTCACGGTCGCGGCGCGCCAGGTCGCCGAGATGCTGGCGTGGAGGAAGGCCGGGGCCTGGGATCGGGCCATTCTCGCCGTGGGCGGTATCTCGACGGTGGAACGCGCCCGAGACGTACTGCGCGAGGGCGCGGACGCGGTGCTCGTCGCGACCGCCGCGCTTTTCGATCCCCTCTTCGCCGCTCGCTTCCGCCAGATCCGCACCGCCGAGGTCGCCTGACGCCGCGCCGGCCCGAGCCTCACGGGCGCTCAGGCCGGGCGGGTCAGGATGTCGTGGATCTCGAGGGTCACGGCGCCGAAATCCGCGCTCGCCCGGGTTGCCACCGTGCGCGGTCTCGCTAGTCGCACCGACACCACGCTCGCCACGCGGCCCGGACGCGGCGTCATGACGACGACCCGATCGGCGAGAAAGACCGCCTCCGGGATCGAGTGCGTGACGAACAGGATCGTCTTCCGCTGATCGCTTCCCTCACCCCACACGCGCAGGAGCTCGAGGTTGAGCTCGTCGCGCGTCATCGCGTCGAGCGCGCCGAAGGGCTCGTCCATGAGCAAGAGCGGCGGATCGAGCAGCAGAGCGCGGCAGAGCGCGGCGCGCTGCTGCATGCCGCCCGACAGCTCACGCGGGAGCTTCTCGCCGAAGTCGCCGAGCCCCACCAGCCGCAATAGATCGGCGGCGCGCGCCCGGTACTCGCCCGGGTCGCGGCCGGCCAGCTCGGCCGGGAGCAGGACGTTGTCGACGATCCGGCGCCACTTGAGGAGCACCGGGGCCTGGAAAACCATCCCGACCGCGGCGATGGGGCCGGTCACCGCGCGGCCGTCCACGGCGATCCGGCCGGTGGTCGCCGGACGTAGGCCCGCGATGATCCGGAGCAAGGTGGACTTGCCGCAGCCCGAGGGCCCGACCAGCGCGACGAGCTCGCCCCGACCGACCGTGAGCGCGATGTCCCGGAGCGCTTCGACAGGGCCGGAGTCGGCGCGATACGTCATCCCGACCCCGTCGAGGACGATCAACGCTTGGGCGGCTCGATCTTCGTCAGGAACTCGTTGGTGAAGACCTCGTCGCAGCCGACCTTGCGGGGCATGTCGGGCATGTAGGTGTTGATCAGCTCCACGGTGCGGCACATCTTGGCGCGCTCGACCCAGCCGATCCCGTTCTTCGCGTAGCGGTCGGTCTTCATCAGATCGAGCCCGAGCATCATGTTCGGCTCGATCAGCGCCAGGTCGATGTCGGGCACGCGCTTCTTGAAGATCTCGAGCGCGGCCTTCGGGTTCTCCATCACGTCGTGCCAGCCCTGATACGACGCCGCGACGAAGTCGCGCAGGACCTTCGGACGCTCGTTGATGGTCTTGTCACTGGCGAAGATGGCCATCGAATACGTGTCGAAGCCGAACTGGCTCCAGGGCATGCGCACGAGGTTCTCGGCCCCGACCGCCTTCTCCCAGAAGGGCTGCCCGGTCGTGTAGTCCGGGACCGCGTCGGCGCGCTTCTCGGCGAGCGCGACGAACTTGGCCGCCGGCTCGATGTTGACCCACTTCACCCGCGCCTCGTCGACGCCGTTGAGCTTGGCGAACGCGGGGAAGAGCTGGCGCTGGGCGTCGCCGGGCGGCGCCGCCAGCGTCTTGCCCTCCAGGTCCTTCGGCTTGGCGATACCCGTGTCCTTGCGCGTCCAGATGTTCAGCGGGGTGTTGTCGAACACCGCCCCGACGACCTTGATCCTCGCCCCCTGCGCGATGCGCGGGATGACGACGACCGCGTCGGCCAGGCCGACGTCGGCGCGGCCCGTATCGACCTTGGCGATGGAGTCGCCGGAGCCCTTGGAGTTCTGCAGCTCGACGTCGAGCCCCTTGGCGCGGTAATACCCGCGGTCGAGCGCGACCCAATACGCGGCGTGGTCGCCGACGGCGAACCAGTTCAGCGCGAACACGACCTTCTGCGCCGGCTGGGCCTGCGGCGCGCCGAGCCCGGCCGCCGCGACGAGCAAGGTCGCGCCGATGAGATACGCGGTCCGATTCAGCTTCATCACATGTCCTCCTGGGTGGGCGCCACGCTCTCAGGTCGTGTCGGCCCAGGGGGCCCACCAGCGGGCCGCCAGGCCCACGGCGCCGTAGAGCGCGAGACCGATGATCGAGATCCAGAGCAACGCGGCGAATGCCACCGGCGTGTTGAGGTTCGTCTGCGCGTTGACGATGACCATCCCGAGGCCGGCCTGCGAGGCGACGAACTCGCCGACGATCGCACCCACCACCGCGGCGGTGGCGGTGATCTTCAGCGCCGAGAGCACGTACGGGAGCGCGTTCGGCAGGCGGATCTTCAGGAAGACCTTCCACGTCGGCGCGCCGAACACGCGGCCGAGGTCGAGCATCTCGTCGTCGACCTGGGTGAGTCCCACCGCGGTGTTGATGACGACCGGAAAGAAGCCGATCAGCGCGGCGATGAGGACGTTCGGCACGATGCCGTAGCCGAGCCACAGCAGGAACAGCGGGGCGACCGCGACCTTGGGCAGGGTGTTCACGAACACGAGGAACGGCACCAGCGCTCGCGCGATCGTCCGGCGACCACGCGATCGCGACGCCCAGTGCGACACCGGCGACGCCGGCCAGCACGAAGCCGCCGAGGATCTCGAGCGTCGTGACCCAGAGGTGCGTATGCCACGGGATCGAGAAGCTCAGCGCCGCGCGGACCACGGCCACCGGACCGGGCAACAGGTATTCGCGAATCCCGAAGACAGGCGGCAACACCTGCCAGATCACGAGCAGCGCGGCGAAGAGCAGGAGCGAAGGTACCTGTCGCTGCAGGGCTCGAACCTTCACGGCGCGGCCATGATACAGCGCGGCCCGTATGCTACGCTACGAGCCGTGCGCTGGCTGGTCGTCCTCCCCTTTGAACGGCCCGGGCTCATGGGGATGGACTTCGCCGACGAGCTGCGCGCGCTCGGTCACGAGGTCCGCACGTTCGAATACCGCAAGGACAACGCCCTCTACAAGAATCGCGGCACGAAGGCCGCGTACCAGGCGCTCCTGCTCCGATCGCTCGAGCGCGAGTGCCTGGCCTGGCGTCCGAGTCTGGTCCTGGTCATCAAGGGTGGACCGATCACCGCCGCGCTGATCGCGCGCGTGAAGCGCAAGATCGACGCGCTCTTCCTGAACTTCTTTCCCGACAATCCGCTCTGGATGATGCCGTTCGAGGCGATCGAGGCCTACGATCTCTTCTTCACGAAAGAGCGCTACGCGATGAGCAGCCTCGAGCAGGTCGGGCTGCGCAACCTCGCGTACCTGCCGATGTACTGCGTGCCGTCCGCGCACCATCCGGTGACGCCGACACCGGACGAGGCCAAGCGCTACGGCGCGCAGATCTCGTTCGTCGGCAACCGCTATCCGTACCGCGAGCGCTTCGTCCGGGCGCTGCGCGACTACCCGCTGAAGCTCTGGGGCGGCGGCTGGACGGCCGCGGACGATCCGATGGTGCGCGCGATCGCGGGGCCGCCCGTGTTCGGGAACGAAAAGCTCCTCGTGTACGCCGCGTCGAGCCTGTCGCTCAACCACCACCATCCGATGAACGACATCGTCGGCGTGAACACGCGGACCTTCGAGCTCGCCGCCGCCGGCGCCTGCCAGGTCGTCGACCTGAAGGACGACCTGCTGCCGCTCTTCAAGCCCGGCGAGGAGATCGTCGGCTATCGCGACCTGGGCGAGCTGCGCCGCCAGCTCGACGTGCACCTCGAGCACCCCGACGAAGCGCGCGAGATCGGCGCCAACGCGCGCCGCCGCGCGCTCGCGGAACACACCCTGCGCCACCGCATCGAGACGATGCTGGCGATGGTCGAAGAACGGTTCGGCAAGCGCACGTGACCGAATCGCTGGCCGAGAACCTGACCTGCATCGACTGCGGAGCGGTCTATCCGCTGACCTACCGGCTCGAGTGCAGCGCGTGCCGCGGCCTTCTCGAGCTCCGCTACGACATCGCCCGGCATGCGCGCCGCCGGCCCGGGGCTGCTCGCGGGCTCGGGCCTCTGGCGCTACGCACCGGTGCTTCCGATCGCGGATCCGGCCCATCGGGTGACGCTCGGCGAGGGCGGCACGCCGCTGCTCGACTGCCCGCGGCTCGCCCGCGAGCTGGGGGTGCGGCGGCTCCTGCTGAAGTTCGACGGCGCGAACCCCACCGGGACCGTCAAGGACCGCTCGTCGGCCACGGCGGTCGGCGCCGCGCTGCGCTTCGGCTATCGCGCGACGTCCGTCGTCAGCTCGGGAAACGCGGGCTCGTCGATCGCCGCCTACTCGGCGCGCGCCGGGCTCCGCTCGCTGATCTTCGCCTACGAGCGGGCCTCGGCGCCCAAGCTCCTGCACATGGCCGCGACGACGACGGACCTCATCATCTACAAGGGTGTCTACGACGACCTCATCAAGATCTGGGATCGGCTCGTCGAGGACCACCTCTTCTTCGATTGCGGCGCCTCGCGCAACGCCTACAAGCAGGAAGGCAAGAAGACGCTCGCCTACGAGATCGCCGAGCAGACGGGCTGGGCGGTGCCCGACGTGGTGGTCGCGCCCGTGGCCGTCGGCGAGACGTTCATCGCGACGGCGCGCGGCTTCCGCGAGATGCGCGAGGCGGGCTGGATCGCGCGCGCGCCGCTGATGGTCGCCGCGCAGGCCCGGCGCGCCAACGCCGTCGCCCGCGCGTTTCGCGACGGCACGGCGATCGCGCCGCTCAAGATCGGCTACACCGTGGCCGAAGGCCTCGCGGCCGGAGATCCCGGCAAGAAGGGCGAGTGGGTTCTGCGACTCCTTCGCGAGGGCAAGGGTGTGGCCGGCGACGCCGAGGACGACGAGATCCTCGAGACCCAGCGGCGGCTCGCCACGGTCGAGGGCGTCTGGGCCGGGCCCACCGGCGTCGCCACCCTGGCGGTGCTCGCCTGTCTGCTCGCGGACAAGCGCCTCGACCCCGAGCAGACCATCTGCGCGATCATCAGCGAAACGGGGCTCAAGACCGAGGGCGAGCCGCCGAGCCGCACGGGCGTCGCCTTCGATTTCGACTCGCTCAGACGCCTCGTCGCCGAGCGCCTCGCCTAGGTGCCGCTGCCGCGTCGCTTCTATCGCGCGCCCGGCGCGCGCGGTCGCGCGCGATCTGCTCGGGTGCATCGTCGTATCACGGCGCGGCCGCTCGCTCACCGCGGGCCGAATCGTCGAGACGGAAGCGTATCTCGGGCCAGAGGACGCCGCATCGCACGCGGCGTTCAGGCCCGGCAGCCATCGGCTCTTCTATGGTGAGGGCGGCTTCGCGTACGTCTACCTGAACTACGGGATCCACTACTGCCTGAACGCCGTTGCCGGCGCGTCGGGCCGCCCGGGATGCGTATTGATCCGCGCCCTGGAGCCGGTCGCCGGGCTCGCGACGATGGCGCGGCGGCGGGGCGTCGACGCGGACTCGAGCCGACTGGCCAGCGGACCTGGCAATCTCACGCGCGCTCTCGGCATCACGTCGCGCGACAACGGGGCCGACCTTACCCGCGGCCTCTTCACGATCGAGCCTCCGGACCGTCCCCGCGACTTCCGCATCGCTTCCGGCCCCCGCATCGGGATCACCCGCGCCGTGGACCTCCGCCTCCGCTTCTGGATCTCACGGCAGCCCCTTCACCTCCCGTCAGGTCGGAGAGAGGGGCTAGAGCGGGTACGGAACGAGCTCGCGCGCAACCTCGACGTCGCCGGAGAACCGCTCGCGGGCTTCTTCGGCCAGCGCTCCCACGTCGTCGTGGTATTCGGCGCCGATGTGCGTGAGGATCAGGCGCCGCACCCCGCGCGCGCGCGGCAACGTCGCCGGCCTCGGCGGCCGTCGAGTGCGCGTGCCCGCCGGCGCGGCTGCGGTGACGCTCCGAGTACGTCGAATCATGGACCAAGCGTGTCGGCCCCGCGGGCAAGCGCGACCACCGCGTCACACGGCCGCGTGTCGGACGAGTACACGAGGCTTTGAGCCCGCGCCGCGTCCACTCCGCACGGCGAAGTTGGGCATGCCGCCGTGGTCGTTCGGCGAAGTTCTGACCGTCAGGGGTCCCAGGTCGAAGGCGTGGGCGCCCTCCGTGAGATCGATGGGCCGCACGATGACCGTGAACATGCCGGGGCGCTGGAGCGTGTTGAACAGGGTGAGGAGGCTTCGCAGCGGCTCGACGTGCTCCGGCCGGCAGTAGATCGTCAGCGGCGCCTGACGTCCGAGCACGCCGAAGTTCCGGACGAGCGCCGGGAGCCCGTACGAATGATCCGGGTGAATGTGGGTGATGACGACCGCCGCGAGCGCCTGCGGATCGATACCGGCGCGCTGGAGCTTCTGGATCGGGCTGCCGCCGCAATCGATCAGCACCGCGCCGGCCGGCACCACGACGACGATCGACGTCGTGTCGCGCGTGGCGGACGGGACCGAAGCCGGATGTCCCCAGGAACGCGAAGTGCATCAGGGTGACTTCAGGCTGGCGGGATCGAAGAGCGCATCGGCGGGATTGGTGTTGATCGCCACCGAGCGCACGGTGAGCAGCACCAGCAGCTTGCCGTCGACGAAGACTTCCTGGCGATACGGGAAGTAGAGCTTACCGACCAGCGGCCGATGCTCGGAGAACGTCAGGTCGAGCAGCCGCGTGCCGTTCGGGAGCCGCTCGCGCGTGACGATCCGCACGACACCATAGTCCGGGTCGAGCCACACCGCCGGAACTCGCGTGATCGCCCGGCCGCGCGCCGATCACCGTGACCGGTCGGCCGCCCAGGCGTGTCACATGACTCACATCGTCTCGGATGCCCCGCGAACGCCAATCCGCCAGCAGGTCTGCGGCTCGCCGCTTCACCGGAACCAGCACGTGCGTGAGCGTGCGAGTCGCCTCGGGGCCGCGGCTTGCGACACCTTGCCGTCGGCCCGCCGCACCCAGACGCGGTCACCGACCGTGAGCTGGATCTCGCGCTGCCCCTCGACGGTCTGCTCCACGCGCTGGCGCTGCGGAAGCTTGAACAGCATGCGCTGCTCGCCTCCCGACGACGCGGCGCTGCCCGTCGGGGTGGTACAGGGTCAGGTTCTGGTCGATGACGAGGTCGCTGATCTGGACGTCCGACACACGGGCGACGAAGGCCTCGACCGCGGCCCGTGCATCCTGGGCCCGCGCCTCCGGGGTACCCGACGCCGAGCGCGGCGAGCACGAGCGGGAGGAGGAGGGTGCGCCGCACGGATGTGGTTATAATGCCGTAGATAAGCGGAACGCAAACGAAAGGAGCGTGCGTGGGCGGCGACAGTCTGAGTGGTGGCATTCTTGCTCTCGTCTGGAACGCGGGGCCGGTCGCCAAGCTGATCCTCCTCGTGCTCATGACCTTTTCCATCGTGAGCTGGGCGCTCATCGTGGAGAAGGCGTGGCAATTCCGGCGAGTTCGGCGGCAGACGTTCGAGTTTCTCCGGGTCTTCCGCGAGGCGCGGCGCCCGTCGATCGTGCACAACGCGGCCCGCAAGCTGCGGCAGAGCCCGCTCGCGCAGCTCTACTTCGCCGCGTATCAAGAAGTCGTCGGGATTCCCGAGGTTCTGGACAAGGTGCTCGACGACCTCGACGACGGGCTCAGCGCGGACCGGCTGGAAGCGGTGAACCGCGCGCTCCGTCGGGCCGCCGCGCTCGAGGTCGCTCGGCTGGAGCACTACCTTCCGTTCCTGGCGACCACCGCCAGCGCGACGCCGTTCATCGGCCTGTTCGGCACGGTGTGGGCGTCATTTCGGCCTTCCATGGAATCGGGGCGCAGGGCTCGGCGAGCCTCGCGGTCGTGGCGCCCGGAATCTCCGAGGCCCTGATCGCGACCGCGGCCGGCCTCGGCGCCGCGATCCCGGCCGTCATCGGCTACAACTACTTCGTCAATCGCGTGAAGCACTGGGCCGTCGAGATGGAAGGCTTCACGATGGATCTCCTCAACCTGTTGAGTCGTCCCGCCGCGAAAGCGGGCTGAGCCGGCCAGCGATGTTCAAGGCCGAGGAGTCCCAGGGCCCGCGCCGGATCGGCACCAACCTCGCCGAGATCAACATCATTCCGCTCGTCGACGTCGTGCTGGTCCTGCTGCTGATCTTCATGCTGACCGCGCCGATGATGTACCGCGGAATCGACGTCAACCTTCCGAAGGCCGCGTCGAAGCCCACCGCCGTCGAAGAGCGCATGGTGCTCACCGTCACCAAGGACCAGACGCTCTTCTTGAACGAGAAGCGGGTGCCGCCGAACGGGCTCGAATTGACCCTTCGCCAGACGTTCGCCAACCGCAACGACAAGACGCTCTACCTCAAGGCAGACTCCGCGCTCTCGTACGGCGCGGTCGTGGAGACGATGGACCGCGTCCGTCGCGCGGGCATCGAGCGACTCGGAATGGTCACCGAGCCGGCTCGGGAGCGCTGAGACCGCAACGGCAGTGCCTGCCGGGGCTCTCCGGATGCAGTTCCACATCGGGCCGGCGCTGGGCCGACTTCGGCTGCCGCTGGGGCCGGCGTTCGTCTCCGCGATCCTGCACGTCATCCTGCTCGCGGTGGTGATCTTCGGCGCCTCGATGTGGAGCGACTCAGCGACCGAAGCCGGTCTACGTCGTGCTCGCTCCGGCGACCGCGGCCATCGGGTCGCCCAAGGGCGTCACCATGCCTCCGCCGCCGAAGGTCGAGGACGCGCCGGCCCCACAACCGGCGCCCGCCGGCCGAGCTGCCCCGGCGCGACGTCGCACGCGATCTGCCCGCTCGTGACCTGCCCGCTCGTGACCTCCGGCGCGCGACCTCCCGGCGCGCGATCTGCCGGCGCGGGATTCGACGGGGCTCCCCGACCGAAAACGCTTGCCGCTGCCCGCGGCGCCAGCGCGGCCGCGGCCCGACGAGAAGGAGCTGCCCAGGCTGGCGAGCGCGACACCGGCGGCCACGCCGACCCCGGCACCGGCTCGGCCTGAGGCGAGCGCCGCCCCGCCGCCACCGCTCGGCGCGGCGACAGGGCTCGGCGTCGGGGCCGGCCCGCTCACGCTCAACGTCTCCGACTTTCCGTACGCGTACTACCTTCGCCAGGTGACCGAGAAGATTCGGGAGAAGTGGAACGGGCGAGCCATTCCCGGCTCGCAGCCCGTCGTCGTGTTCGAGATCCGGCGCGACGGCCGGCTGAACGTGGCCGACGATCGAGCAAGAGCTCGGGCAACACGGCCTACGATCAGGTCGCCCTCCGGGCGCTCAACGACGCCGGACCGTTTCCGCCGCTGCCCGACGATTTCAAGAAACCCGTACTGAGGATCGGCCTGCAGTTCGGCTTCGATCCGACAGGGGATAACCGGTGCGACGCATTGCTCTCGTCATGCTCCTCACCGGGTTCATGGTCTTCACGGCCGTCGGCCTCTGGGCGCCGACGTCGCCGGTGCGCGCTCAAGCCCCGCCGGACGTCTACATCAACGTCACCGGCGGCGGCAGTACGAAGCTCAACATCGCGCTTCCCGACTTCGCAGTCGTCAACGGATCCGACGCCGGGGGCCTCTCGCGGCTTCTCCCCACGGTCGCCGGCAACGACCTCACGCTCTCCGGCCTGTTCAGCGTCGTGGCCGGAACGGATCGCATTCCCGCGAACAACCCCGAGGCGCTCCGGCAGAGCCTGGATCAACTTCGCGGCGGCCGGCGCCCACGCCGGCGCCCACGGGCTCTCTGACGATCCGCGGTGATCGCGTCGAGGCCGAAGATCCGGCTCTACGACCTGACGTCGCCGAACTTCCGCCTGATCGCGTCGCGCAAGTTCGACGGCCGCGGCGCCGCAGCCGCCGACGTCGAGCGCCGACTGGCGCCGGCGACTCGCCCACAAGATCGCCGACGAGATCGTGCTCGCAGTTCACCGGCGAGAAGGGCGTGGCCGACACCGAAGATCTCGTACGTCGTCGGCCCGTCCGGCGCGAAGGAGATCGTCGTCGCCGACTACGACGGCGTCGGGACGAGCCCGGTGACCCGCAACGGCTCGATCAACCTCTCGCCCGTCTGGAGCCCGGACGCTCGGTCGATCGCCTTCACGTCGTTCATGAACGGCTACCCCGACCTCTTCCGCCTGTTCCCCTTCGAGCGCGCGACGCGGCATCCAGACGCTCTCCTCGTTCCACGGGATCAACTCATCCCCGTCCTGGAGCCCCGACGGTCAGTTCCTCGCGCTCACGCTCTCGAAGGACGGCAATCCGGAGATCTACATCCTCACGGTCGCGACCGGCGCGCTCCAGCGCCTCACGCGTCACGCCTCGATCGACACGGAGCCGCACGTGGTCACCGACCGGCCAGCAGATCGCGTTCGTGTCCGACCGCGCCGGTCAGCCGCGGATCTTCGTGATGGACCGTGACGGCTCGAACGTGCGGCAGCTGACCAACGGCGGCTTCCACACGCAGCCGCGGTGGTCGCCGAAGGGCGACACGATCGTCTACACACAGCGGAGGGCACGCACAACCTCTGGGCGATCAGCCCCGGCGGCACGAACGCGCGCCCGCTGACGACCGGTCAGGGCGACAATCAGGGCGCGACGTGGGCACCCGACGGACGCCATCTCGCGTTCCAGTCGAATCGCTCGGGTCGCTGGCAGGTGTACATCGATGCTGCTCGACGGCACGTCGACGACACAGATCACATCGGGCGCGGCGGAATCCACAAGTCCCTCATGGTCGCCGCGCCTCCCGTGATAGCATCAATGGCTGAACAACGGGCGTTCAGAGCGGAGGCCAAAGGAGGCGTCATGGTTACGCGCGCGGCGCAAGTCACGCTGATGTCGCTGCTGCTGGCAGGGCTGATGATCACCGGCTGCGCGAAGCGGCCCGCGACGACGGCGGCATCGGCAGCCGCGCCGGCGCGGCCGCGCCGAGCCCGGCGTCCGGCGCCGGCTCCGAGCGCGCCTTCGCCGGCCCGGCGGCCGCCGCGCCCGCCGCGCCGCGGCCGGCGCCGGCCACTCCGCGGCCCGTCGCCGAAGGAGTTCATGGCCGTCGCGGCGCTGAAGGAAGTCTATTTCGATTTCGACAAGTACGATATCCGCCCGAGGACGCGAAGACCCTCGACGCCAACGCGACGTGGCTGAAGTCGAACGGCGACAACCTCGTGCTGATCGAAGGCCACTGCGACGAGCGCGGCACCAACGAGTACAACCTGGCGCTCGGCGAGCGGCGCGCGAAGGCGACGATGAACTATCTCGTGTCCCAGGGTATCCAGGCCAACCGCATCACCATCATCAGCTACGGCGAGGAGCGGCCGGTTTGCACCGAGAAGACCGAGGCGTGTTGGGCAAAGAATCGCCGCGCGAACTTCCTCGTCAAGCCTCGCTAGGCTCGCGTAAGGTCCTGTCGGCGGGGAGAGGGCTCGGGCTTCTCCTCGTCCTGTCGCTGGCCGGCTGCGCCGAGGTTCAGGAAGCGACCGGCGTCGCCACTCAGCAGGATCTGCTGCAGCTCCGCCAGGAGATGGCGGCCGCCCAGCAATCCGCCCAGCGCGGCAGAGTCGACGCGGACGCCATCTCCGCGCAAGTCGACAAGCGCGTGCGCGAGCAAAGCCGGCGAGCGCGACCGGCAAGTCGCGACGCTCAACCGCCAGATCGACAGCCTCAACGATACGGTGACGAGCGCTGTCGGGCCGCGTTGACGAGCTCAGCGACGAAGCTGGACGCGGTCAATCGGCAGCTGCGCGGGGCCGCTCCGGCAGCCGGTGGGGCCGCCGCCGCGACAGCGCCCGGCCTCCGGTGGCCACTCCGCCTGGGCGTCCGCCGGTTCTACTTCCGGCGCGCTCGGCCGGAACATCGGCAGGATCGACTCCGGGGCGGTCGCAGCTGTGCCGCCTCGGCCGACCACCGGCGCGCTCCAGCCGCAGGACATCTATCAGGCGGCGTACATCGACTTCAGCAAGGGCAGCTATTCGCTCGCGATCGCGGGATTCCGCGAGTTCCTCCGGCGCTATCCCGATCACGAGCTCGCCGGCAGCGCTCAGTACTGGATCGGCGAGGCCTATCTCTCGCTCGCACGCGGGTTCACCGACGCGAGCCAGAACGACAAGGCGTCCGAGTCACTCGAGCAAGCCGTGCAGGAATTCAAGAAGGTCCAGGCCAACTACCCGCGTGCCGAGAAGGTCCCGACCGCTCTGCTACAAGGAGGCGCTCGCGCTCCTCGACCTGCAAGCAGCCGGCGCTCGCCCAGGCCCGCCTGCAATACCTCGTCGACAATTTCCCCGCGCCGAAGAAACGTCCCTGGCCCGCGAACGCCTCACAACCTGAAAGCCCGCTAACCCCGCAGCGGCGCAGCCCGCGCGCCACTCCGCAGACAAATCACTCACGACTCAGAGCTAAACGACGCGCTCACACGAGCGCGCATGCAGCGCCATCAGGTCGCGAAACTCAAGCCTGAAAGGGCTGATCGGCGCGGGGAGCGGGTGGGGCTGCCCGCGACCTGTGTAGGCACGGTAGCCAGGAACGAACCACCGTCGTAGCCGAAGCTAGCGCGCACGAGGCGCGCAGGTCGCGGGCAGCCCCACCGCCCCGCTCCCCGCGCCGATCAGTCAGAAGAGTCGTCGAGCCCCAACACCCACACGACCGCCACATCCTGCTGCTCATGCGGCGAGTACACCACGACGGTCCCTCGCGGGTCGTCGGTGAGGGCCGAGCTGACGAAGATGGGAGCTTCGGGAGCGAGAGGACCGGACGTCAGCTGCCAGAGCGTGACCGTGGCGAGGGCGGCCGCGACGAGCGCGCCGCCGAGCGTCAATCGGGGTCGCCACCACCAGCTTCGCGGGACAGGCACGGGAGCCGGCGCCCCGCGATGCTTGACGTCCTCGATTCCGCGGACGACCCCGGGCCAGAAGCCGGACCAGTCGGCGGGCTCGGCACGGTTCTGACCGAGGCTCAAGGTGCGATGGAGGAGAGCGCGGATTCTCCGGATATTCTCGGCTTCACCCTGACACCGTGTGCATCCGCTCAGGTGTGTGGCGACGGATTTGGCGCTTCCGTCCTCGAGCGCTCCATCGAGATAGGCGCCGATGCGGCGGCGGGTCAGCAGGCAGGTCAACACGATCATTGGACGCGCGAAGCCCCCACCCGTATTCTCATGGCGGCACATGATACCCGAACAGTCCGTAAGTCTGGCTGTGGGACGGGATTTGAGCCTCGAGGCTCTCCTGGCCCTGCCCGCCTCCCCTACCGCTGGTGTCGTGATCTGCCATCCTCACCCACTCTACGGCGGCGACATGGAGAATCCTGTCGTCGTGCGCGTCCAGGAGGTGTGCTCGAGCCTCGGTCTCGCCACGCTACGCTTCAATTTCCGGGAGTCGGCGCGTCCGGCGGTGCCCACGGGGGTGGAGTCGGCGAGCAGAGAAGACGCCATCGCCGCGCTCGACACCTTGGCCGAAGGCGATCGGGAGTGGCGCGCTCGCCATTGCCGGATATTCGTTCGGCTCGCGGATCGCCGCGCTGGTCGGCAGCCGAGATAGTCGGATTGCCGGCATGGCGTTGATCGCCCCGCCCCTGGCGATGTCCGACTTCGGGTTCCTCGAGGACCGGACGGATTCCGACCCTCGCGGTCGCCGGCACTCGAGACCAGTACTGCCCACCCGACGAGTTCGCGCGGTTCACGGCCGCGCGGCCGTGGATCAAGACGGCCGCGATCGAAGGCGCGGATCACTTCTTCTTCGGCAAGCCGTTCCCGCTGGGCGAGGCGGTGACCAGTGGGCGCAGCAGCTTCCGACGGGGCGCGGGGCGCGCTAGCTTCTGGGGAGCTGTCGCGGGGTGGCATTGCCCGCCGACAGGATGATGCGCACACCTTCCTCGACCGGCAGACCTGTCGGCAGCACGTCGTCGCGCGGAACCAGGACGACGTCACCCAGATAGAGGTTGTTCGTCGGGATGAAGACGGTCACCATCTCACGCTTGCCGTGCTGGATCTCGACGACGACGTGGCTGGTGACGAAGCCGAACGCGTACTCGCCCTGGCGCGGATGCTCGACCAGCACCACCGCGCCGAAGGCGCTGCGCCGCTCGGGCGAGAACGAATCGATCAGCATCTTGACCGACGGATAGAGCCGCCGATAGATCGGCACGCGGAGCAGAAGCTTGTCGCCCCAGGCGAGCACGCGGCGTCCGACGACGTTCCGCGCGATCGTGCCCATCATGAAGATGATGCCGACGGCCGTCAGGAACCCGAGTCCGGGAGGTCGCGCCCGAGGATCCGCTGATACATCGGAGCGAACACGTCGTCGATCCGGCTCCAGAAGATCCAGAGGAGCCACGCGGTGAGAAAGGCGGGAACCGTGACGAAGAAACCCGCGATGAATCGGACCTTGAGCCAGTTCCGCACACCGTTCGACATGGGTTCTTCGAGAATAGCACCCCGCGCTAGCGGTTCCCGCAGACAACGGCCGCGCGCTCGTCACGGGCAGCGCCATTCGCGTCGGACGCGCGGTCGCGCTGGCGCTGGCCCGCGCAGGGATGGACGTGGCCATCGGCGATCACCGATCGGCGCGCGCGGCTGCGCCGTGTGGCCGCCGATCGCGCGGCGCGGTTCGAGCGCACGCCCTTCGCGACGACGTCGCTCGCGCAGTACGATCGACTGCTCGACCTGAATCTCTGCGGCGCGTTCTTCTGCAGCCAGGCGGCGGCGGCGTGTTCTTCGCCACCTGCCCGCGCTACATCACCGGGCAGATCCTGGCCGTGGACGGCGGTGAGGGCGTCGGGCGTGAGCGGGGCGCGCCGCGTCAGGGCCCGGCGGTTCGGCCGCCGCCCATCACGCGCAGGAAGTCGCCGAGCGACGGGAAGCGCATGAAGGGATTGCCGCGCTTCTCGTCGCCGATCGTCGACGACGCGCCGCCGTAGTTGTGCCCGGGCAGCAGCACGGTAGATTCGGGCAGCGCGCCGAGCCGCTGCGTGAGCGAATAGTACATCTCGCTCGGATCGCTGCCCGGCAGATCGGTCCGGCCGCACGAGCCGATGAAGAGCGTGTCGCCCGACACGAGCCGGCCGTCGATCAGGAAGCACTGCGAGCCCGGCGTGTCCGGGCGTGTGCATGAAGGTCAAGGTGAGTCGCCCGATCGCCAGGGTCGAGTGATTGTCGACCTTCACGAGGTCGGAGCCGAAGCCCTTCAGGAACTCGCGCTCGGCCTTGTGGACGTACACCTTCGCCTTCACGCGCTCCAGCAGGTCCTCGATCCCCGGAATGCGCCCAGGCATGCCCCAGGACTCGAGGCTGCCCCCGACGTGGTCCTGGTGGGTGTGGGTGACGAGCGCGCCCGTGATCGTCATGCCGCGGGCCTGGGCGGTCTCGACGATCGTGTCGATCTCCCACGCCGGGTCGACCACGACGCACTCGCGAGCCTGCGGGTCGCCGATGAGATAGACGAAGTTCTGCATCGGCCCCAGCTCCATCTGCTCCAGGTAGATCGCGTCGCTCCGGCACGCGCACCATCCTACTCCAGGTCCATGGGCCAGGCGACAACGGCACTTCGTCCCGGATTCGAGCGCGCACGGCACCGGCGGGGTAGAATGTCGGACCCTGATCGATTCGGAGTCCAATCCGAGGTGAGCGCGTGACGACAACACATGGAGCAGCCGCGGCCCGACGGGTGACCTATCAGCTGGAAACCCTGTGGGACTACGACTACGTACCGACGCACGACGAGCTCGCGACCCTCTACGAGACCGCCAAGAAGAACCAGTGGAACGGCTCGGCGGCGATCGACTGGAACCGCCCGGTCGGCGCCGAAGGCCCGGTCCTCAACGTGCAGATGGCGTTCATGGGCACCGACTTCTTCCCCAAGCTCACCGCCGAGGAGCGCAAGGAAGTCGAGATCCGCGTCTCCGCCTGGCGCCTCTCGCAGTTCCTCCATGGCGAACAGGGCGCCCTCGTGGTGTGCGGACAGCTCGTGAACTCGATCCCCGAGCTCGACGCCAAGCTCTACGCCTCGACCCAGGTCGTCGACGAAGGCCGGCACGTCGAGGTGTTCGAGCGCTACGTCAAGAAGCTCCACAAGATCTATCCGGTCGACCCGTTGCTCAAGGCACTGCTCGACGAGATCCTGGCCACGAACCTCTGGGAGCTCAAGCTCCTGGGCATGCAGATGATCGTCGAGGGCCTCGCGATCGCGGCCTTCAATCTCATGCGCAAGCAGACGGCCGACCCGACGCTCGCGCAGCTGCTCGACTACGTCCTGCAGGACGAAGGGCGTCACGTGAACTTCGGCTACTTCGCGCTGCGGCGGTCGATCCCGAACATGGAGCCGGCCAAGCGCGAGTACCTCGAGGACTTCACCTTCAGGGCGTGCGACCACATGTACGCGCGCGACGAGCGGACGGGCTTTCAGTCGGTGAAGAGCGTCTGGAACGAGATGGGCTGGAACGGTGAGGAGCTGTGGCGCGATACCATCCGAAATTCCCAGACGACGAAGTCGTTCAACAGCTTTCTGTTCCAGGAGAATCTGATGCCGCGGCTGAAGCGGCTCGGGCTCATCTCGGAGCGGATCGCGCCGCGCTACCGGGAGCTCGGGCTGCTCGACTGATCAGCTCTTGAAGTCGTTCGGGACCTTCGGCGTCTCACCGAGCTGCTTGACGTCCACGGTGTAGATCGCCGGCGCGGTCTTGAGCTTGACCCAGGCCTGGTCGCCCTCACGCTTTCCGACCAGCAGCGCGCCGGCCTCGCTGCCGTCGGCTTTCAGGAGCGTCACCTCGAAGGTCGGCGCATCGAGCCCGTACTTGGCCGGCTCGTCGCCGGTGGGCGCCGCGATCGTCTTCCACTTCAGCGCCCGGAGCGAGTAGAGCAGGTTATCCACGGTCGCGGACTTCGCGGCGCCGCTTCCGCCCTCGACCAGCTTCCAGTCGCTCTCCCGCTCCGCTCGACCACGACGGTCTGGCCGCCGGCACGCACACGCATGCGCTTGATGTCGCGCGGCTCGAGCCCGGACATGAGGGTGCGGTCGCGCAGATCGTCGGACGATCGGCCCAGATCCTCGAGCGCCTTGCCGTCGACCAGCACCACCGGCCCCTGGCCCGCCACCGCCGCGTAGGCGCTGGGCGAGCCGCCGCGCTTCTCGGTCGAGGGCGCCAGCAGCACCGGTCCGCGGCGCCGACGCGCCTTGCTCGGTGATGTTCACCCGCACCGTGGGCTTGGCCAGATAGCGCGGGATCCCCGAGGCGTCGTCGGTCAGGAATGCCTGGGCCCGGAGGTCGCGCAGCTTGAAGAGCACCGCGCCGGCTTCGACCTGATCGGCGGCCAGCGCCTGCGGCGCGGTGATCTTCCAGCGGTCGCCGTCCTTGGCAATCGTGACCGTGCCCTTGGGGCTCTCGATCTCGATCTTCGTCACCTTGTCCCGATCGAATCCGACGACGCTCTTGTCGCGCAGGACCGCGAGGTTCTTCGGCACCGCCGTCCACGTCTCGTCGGGGATCAGCAGCACCGACGACTCGCCCGGCCGCATGGCGTAGACGCCCTTCTTGGCCGGGTCGGCGCGCCCGATCAGCAAGGTCTTCGTCGCGCGGTCCTTCTCGCGCCCCGTCTGGACGTCGAGGCGCACCGGCTTGTCGAGGCCGAACGGCTCCAGTGATTTGGGCGCATCGGCCGCGAACTCCTTGACGCGCGCCGCGCGGAGCTTGTCGAGGAAGTCGCGCACCGTGTCGGCGTCCGCCGGCAGCGGCCGCGGCTTCGTCACCTTCCAGCGGCCGTCGGCCTGCTCGAGCGCGATCTTCTCGTCGCGCATGTCGAGCTCGAGCCCCGTCACGTCCCGCTGCTCGAACGCGAGCACGGTCTTGTCGCGGAACTCGGCGACCGGTCGCGTCGTGTCGCGCAGGACCGAGTCGCCGACCACGAAGACCGCCGGCTTGCCCGCCTCGCGCGCGTACACCCACACGCCGGTCGGGCTCTTGGCGCCGAGGACCAGACCGATCTGCTTGCCGTCCTTGAGCTTGAGCGTCGCTTCGGCGGCCGGGCGGTCGAGCCCGAAGTCGCCGAGCGCTTTCGGCTCGGCCTCGATCTCGCGATCCATGCGCGCCGTGACGATCGACGTCACGGTCTCGTCGACGGCGCCGCGATCGCCCGCGCGCGTTCACCGGTTCGAGGATCTGCCAGCCGTCGTCCTGCGCGCTTGAGCTTGACCGTGGAATCGGCGCGTTTGAGCTCCACCTCCGCGACGTCGGCCGGCTCGACCGTGAAGACGCGGCCCTTGCGCCCTTCGGTCTTCTCGCGCTCAGGGCCCAGCCGGATTTCGTAGACGTAGTAGAAGGCGCCGAGGGCGATCAGGATGACGGCCAGGGCTGCGGTCGTCTGCCAGCGCATGGTACCGCCCGACTAGTTCGCCGCGCGGCGGCGGACGACGGCGACGATGCCGCCGACGATGACGAGCGCGGGCAGGATCACGACGGGCAGGAGGAAGACGGCCTGCGCCTGGTTCGAGCTCATGAACACCGGGGTCTGCTTCACGTCCTTGGGACGGACCGAGATCTGATCTTCTTCCTCGGCGAGCCAGCTCACGGTGTTGAGGAAGAAGTCGCGATTGCCCTGGATGTTCAGGAACTGATTCGCGGCGAGGTTGGACGTGCCGTAGACGACCATCCGCGCCTTGTCGATCGTCGCGACCGCCGCGACCGCCAGCGGGCCCTTCAAGTCCTGAGGATCGGGCTGCGCCACGCCGCGCTGAAGATCCGCGCGATTGGTCTCGCCCCAGCTGTCGGGGCTGGTCTTCGCGAGCGTCTGCACGGTCACGCCCTTCGGCGGGGTCTTGAGCGCGGTGATCGAGCGCGTCAGCGGGAACAGGGTCGTGATGCCGGCGAGGTCGCGCGTGATCGGATGCGAGTCGTACTGCTGGATGATCGGGACCTCCGGTCCGATCCGAAGAGGCGCCCGATCGGGTTCTGCTCCACGACCAGGTCATCGTCGAGCTGGAATCCGTACTTCACGAGGTGCTTCTTGAGCCCCTCGTTCTGGAACGGATTGATCATCGCCAGCACCTTGCCGCCCCGGCCCAGGTACGCGTCGAGGGCGTCGAGCTCCGGCGGGAACAGATCGTTCTTCGGCCCGGCGAGGATGACGACGGTCGCGTCGTCCGGGACCTTGCCCGCGCGCGCCAGGACGAGCGGCTTGACGTCGTAGTTGGCCTTTTCCATCGCCGACTTCGCTTCGCTGAATCCCGGCCGATCGGTGCTCCCGAGCTCGGCCTCGCCGTGCCCCTGGACCACGTAGACGAGGCGCTTGCCCTCGCGCGTGACCTTGACGAGACCGTTCGTCAGCTTCTCTTCCTCGGCGTCGAGCACCTTCTCCGACTTCGCCTTGGTCTCGAGCACGATCGTGCCGTAGGACTCGATGCCGTAGCGCCGGGCCAGCCCGGGCTCACGGTCTGGGTCGGCGCTCTTCCAGGTGAACTTGCCGTTCGAATAGCGGGCGTACTGCTTCAGGAGGTCCTCGGCTACCCGCTTGCCGGGTTGATCGCTGCGGAAGAACGCGACCGCGCTCACGTCGGTCTTGAGACCGCCGAGCAGCTGGATGGTCTGCGGCGACAGGCTGAAACGCTTGTTCTCGGTGAGATCCCAGCGCGCGCTGTGGCGGAACGAGAGCGCCTGGACGACGACCGTCGCGCCCAGCACCAGCGCAACCGCGATGGCGGTGTTCAGGCCGTACTTCATCGCGCGCCGGCCGAAGAGCCCGCGATAGTCCTCGACCCGGGCGAGCAAGGACACCAGAACGAGCAGGACGCCGACGGCGAGGAAGATCCACCGGAACCGATTCCATTCCGGCCGCACGAACGGCAGGATCGCCCCGAAGGCCAGCACGGCGATCCCGAGGTAGCCGCCCCAGTCGAGCAGCCGCCGGATCATCCCTTCCATCGGCGGGCCTCGAGCGAGCGCAAGGTCAGGAACAGCGCGAGCACCGTGAAGTTCAGATAGTAGAGGACGTCCTTCGTGTCGAGCACGCCCTTCGAGAAGCTGTCGTTGTGCTCCAGGATCGACAGGAACTGCAGCACCTTGCCGGCCGTCCCGCCGGCGTAGTCCGCGCTCCAGCCGAGGATCCAGAAGATGAGGAGCGCCCGAAGGTCGGTGATCGCCGCCACGATCTGGTTCTCGGTCAAGGACGAGGCGAAGACGCCGACGGCGATGAACGTCGCCCCCATCAGGAGGAGCCCGAGATACCCCGTGAGGATCGGGCCCCACTCGAGCCGCGCGAAGTACACCACGATGCCCGGATAGAGCAGGGTGAGCCCGATCATGATCGCGTAGAGGCCGAGCGCCGCGAGGTATTTTCCGGCCAGCACGGCCCTGTCCCGCACCGGGTACGTGAGCAGCAGCTCGATGGTGCCGGAGCGCCGCTCCTCGGCGAAGAGCCGCATCGTCACCAGCGGCATGAGCAGGAGCAGGATGCACGCTGATGTTCGAGAACAGCGGACGCATGACGCTGTCGGTCACGTTCAGGTCGCGGCCCATCTGACGGGTTCATCGCCGACTGCATCGAGGCCAAGGTGAAGAACGCGAAGATCGAGTAGAAGAAGTAGCCCGCGATCAGGAGGAAGATCGTGAACACGACCCACGCGACCGGCGAGGTGAAGTAGAGGCGCATCTCCTTCTTGAAGATCGCCCAGATCTTCACGGCGCCGGTGCCTCCACGGAGCCCTCGCCGGAATCCTCGGTGGATTCCTCGCCGGCGACGACCCGGATGAAGACCTCCTCGAGCGTCAGCCCCACGCGCTTGAGCTCGAGCAGATCCCACCGCTGCTGCGCGGCCAGCTGGAAGATCTCGGCTCGCACGTCACGATCGCGGGCCGCCTCGACGGTGTACCGGCCGACGCCGTTCGCGGGCGGCTGGTCTTCGACCGACAGGACGCCCGGGATGGCGCGGATCCGCTCGCGGACCACCGGCGACGGGCCGACGATCTCGACCTCGAGCCGCGAGGTCGGGAAGAACTGCTCGACCAGGGTGTCGATGGGGCCCTGGGCGACGATCCCTCCTTTGTTGATGATGATCACCGCGTCGCAGACCATCGAGACTTCCGGCAGGATGTGCGTCGACAGGATCACCGTGTGCCGACCGGCGAGCGACTTGATGAGGAGCGGATCTCCGTGATCTGCTGCGGGTCGAGCCCGATCGTGGGCTCGTCCAGGATGAGCACGTCGGGATCGCTCACGATCGCCTGGGCGAGCCCCACGCGCTGGCGATAGCCCTTGGACAGCTTGGCGATCAGACGATTCTGCACGTCGGACACCATGCAGCGGTCCATGACGTCGGCGACACGCCGCCGCCGCTCCAGCCGTCCGACCCCCTTCACCTCGGCGACGAAGTCGAGGTACGCCGCCACGCGCATGTCGGTGTAGAGCGGCACGTTCTCGGGCAGGTAGCCGATCCGGCGCCGGACCTCCATCGACTGGGCGAAGACGTCGTAGCCCGCGACCTTCGCGGCGCCGCTCGAGGCCGGCATGAAACAGGCAAGGATCCGCATCGTCGTCGACTTGCCAGCTCCGTTGGGTCCGAGGAACCCAACGATCTGGCCCGGGAGACACTGAACGACACGTCGCGGATCGCGGCGACGGGGCCGTAGCTCTTGGTTAGGTGATCGACTTCGATCATCGAGGCCGGTTACGGAGTATACAACGGTAGGCCGCTTACTTCGACTGATCGACGATCGGCATCCGCTCCAGGAGCCAGGCCGGCACGGCGACCATCTCGCTGGTCGCCGGGTCCAGGCAGGCATGCAGGGTGGATCCGGTGGCGACCGGCTCGCCCTCTTCATTGCGGATCTCGTAGGCGAAGCGAAAGCTCGCCCGCCGCCGCTCGCTCACCCAGCAGCGCACCTCCAGCAGATCGTCGAGTCGCGCCGGCTTGCGGTAGCGGACCAGGGCCTCGACGACGGGCAGATGGATCTGCCGATCCACGTGGGACATCGCGAGCCCTTGCTGGCGGAGAAACTCGACCCGGCCGACCTCGAAGTACGTGAGGTAGTTGCCGTAGTAGACGACCTTCATGCAATCCGTGTCCTTGTAGCGGACGCGGATCTTCGTCGACGCGATCACAGATACTGACCGTAGCGAATCTTCTCCACGACCCCCGCACGCCCTTGTAGCTGTCGATCGCGTCCAGCAGGTCGTCGGTCGAGACGGGCGGCGCGTCCGGTCGCTCCGCCGCCGCGCGCACCTTCACCTCGAGGGCGCGCCGGACGATCACCGAAAGGTCGGCGCCGCTCATGCCCCCATGACCGGCAGGATCTTGTCGTAGTCGATCTTCTCGAAGAGCGGACGCCCCGCGGTCTTCTCCGTGCGGAGACGGATCAGCTCCAGGATTTCGCGCTGGGCCGCCGGATCGGGCGGCGGGATCTCGATGAGATGGTCGAGGCGTCCCGGCGCGACCAGCGCGGGATCGAGCGCATCGGTGTGCGTGGTGGACGCGACGACCAGGATTCGCTCGGTCGTGCTCATCGCGTCCAGCTTCTCGCACAGCGCCGCGACCAGCCGCGCACTCGCTTCCCGCGCCTGGGGCGGCGGCAACAAGTGCTCGAGCGAGAGCGCCTCGGCCTCGTCGAGGAACAGCACCGCGGGTCCCTCGGCCATCGCGATCTTCAAGATCTCCTGCAGCAGGTCGGCGGTGTTGGCGGCGAACTTCGAGGTGAGGTTCATGAGCTTCAGGTGATAGAAGATCGCGCCCGACGTCGTGGCGAGCGCCTGCGCGAGCTTCGATTTCCCGGTGCCCGGCGGTCCGTAGAGGAGCAGCCCTTCGGCGGCTCGATGCCCCACTGCCGGTAGAGGTCGGGCGCGCTGAGCGCGAGCGCGAATCCTTTGAGGATGGTCTTCGCCTCCCGGAGCCCGCCGACGTCGTCGAAGGTGATCGTCGACTTGATCTTCGTCTCGACGCGGCCGGTCAGGTCGCCGTACTTCTCCCCAGCTTGACGAAGACGTCCTCGAGTCGCCGCTGGAGCGCCCACTCCTTCTCGTTTCGCTCGGACTCGGCCATGGCGTCAGATCGACGGGCGGCGTGGCGGCGCGGTGGCGCCGGCCTTCTCGAAGACGCGCTCCTCGACCAGCACCGGCACCTTCGCGCGGATCGCCAGCGCGATCGCGTCCGACGGGCGCGCGTCGAGCTGGAACTCGGGCCCGCCCGCGTTGAGGTAGATGATGGCGTAGAAGATGTCGTCGCGCAGATCGGTGATGACGACGCGCGTGAGCGACACCTTGAGTCGGCCGAACAAGGTCAGGAAGAGGTCGTGGGTGAGCGGCCGCGGCGGCGTCACACCCTGCAGCGGCACGGCGATTCCGGTCGCTTCGGCCAGCCCGATGGCGAGGGCGACGGAGCGTTTGTCGCGCTTGCCCTGGAGCATGACGGTCGGCTGCTGCGTGGCTTGATCGACCATGACCGCGACGACTTCGACCTCCTGCGCGCCGGTCGGCTTCGGCGGCACGACGTCCGACCGTTCCAGGGCCACGTACGCGCGCTCGGGCACGCCGAGCACCGCGAAGATCAACAGGATGATCACGCCGATCCGGACCTTGGTCTTCATGCCGGCTCCTGTCCCCGAAACGGTGGAGTCAGTATAGCGCCGGCGGTCAGGTGACGCGACGCTCGACCAGCCGCATGCTGAGCGCGGCGCCGATGAGCAAGAACGACGCGAGCATCATCCACATGAAGCGGTAGCCGATCGCGTGCGTGACGTAGCCGAACGCGAACGAGCCCGCCGTCTGCCCGACCAGAAACACGGCGCTGAACATGGCGACGATGACCCCGCGCCGCGTCTCCGGCGCATGATCGGTCACCATCGCGGCCAGCCCCGGATAGAGCAGGCCGTGCGCGCTGCCCGACATCAGCCCGATCACGACGAGCACCGGGACGACCGGCGTCAGGCTCGTGCGGGTGACCACGAAGCCGAGCAGCGCCAGCAGCGCGGTCGCGCCGGTCTGCACGAACATCGACGGCACGATCACCGCGCGCCGTCCATGGGTGTCGATGAGGCGCCCCCGAAGACGCGCACGCCGATCGCGGCCACGGCGAATGCCGTGTAGAAGAGGGCCAAGGTCTCGATCCCGAGGCTATCGGCAAAGGTGGGCACGAAGACGAAGATCGTGCCGGCGCCGAGGCCGAAGAAGAGTGTCACGACCATGTGGCGATGACGGAGCTCGTCGAGCCCGCCGCGCTGCCACAACGAGCCTTCCACCGGCAGCGGGGTGCCCGCCCGCCCGCGGGGCAGGCTCCAGACGTAGCCGGCCGCGACGATCGCCATCGCGGTGGACAGGATGAAGAGCGGGCGAAAGCCCATCCGGCGGACCACCGCCTCGCCGACGAGCGGCGCGATGGCGGTCGCCACGAGCCCCGCGACGCCGTAGATCCCGAGTGCCCAGCCTCGACGCGAGGGCGGAGTCAGGTCGAGCACGTACGAATAGTTCGCCACGAAGAAGGCGGAGAAGCCGATGCCCTGAAGGGCGCGCACGAGCGCCAGGAGCGGAATCGACGGCGTCGTCGTGGCCAGGAGCGCCGCCGCGATCACCAGGCCCGCCCCGGTCATCATGAACCGCCGCCGTCCGAACGCATCGACCATCGGGCCCACGAGGGCTGACACAGGATGCCGATCGCGTTGTAGACACCCATCACGAGCCCGATCTCGACTTCGCTCCCGCCGATGCCCTCGATGTAGAGCGGCAGGAGAATGAAGCAATTGAGGCTGAAGAAGAAGAAAAAGTTGGTGATCGTCGCCCGGACGAAAGCCTTGTCGGCTAAAATGGGCGGCGACACTCGAAAATTATCGCATGATCACCATCGATGCCACCCTACGTCACGCTCTGGAGGTCAGCGGCCCCGATCTGATCCTGACGCTCGATCCCGCCCTGCAGGGTCTCCCCGAGACCGCGCACGGCGGCTCGGTCCTGGCGGTGTTCGACTCGCTCGCGGGCACGACCACACCGCGCGAGGTCTCCGGGATCTATCGCCGCCGCGTCCCCCTCGGCGTGCCGTTGACCCTGCGCCGGGCCGAGGAACCTTCGAGCGAGACCTTCACGCTCTGCGACCAGACCGACAATGTCCTCGTCGACGGCCGCGTCGCGCCGCTGGCTCACGGAGTCCCGCGGGATCATCCAGTCCCACCCGACCGACGCGCACGACAACGGAATCCATCCGCTGCCGATCTCGCGCGCGTGCTTCGCATGCGGGACCGACAACGAGATCGGACTGAGGGCCCGGCTCGGCTTCGATGCCGACGCGGTGCGGGCGACGTGGCAGCCGAGAGCGCCGTTCCAGCGGTCCGACGGCTCGCTGGCTCCCGCGGCGCTGACGACCCTGCTCGACGAGGCCGCGTTCTGGCTCGGCGTCCTCGCCACCGGCGAATCGGGGATGACGACTGAGCTCCGCGTATCGCTGCACGGGCCCGCTTCGTTCGAGGCGCCGGTCACGGTGATGGGCGCACGGGCGGCGGTGCGCACGCGCCATGACGATCCCCGCTACCAGCAGACCGAGATCGTCGCGCACGCGGCGGCCAGGTCGTCGCGACGGCGCACATCACGTTCGTCGTCGTGCGCGGCGCGGCGCGCCGCCTGGTCAGCGGGATGCTCGCGATCAACGATCCGGAGTGCGTGCGGCGCGTGTTTCCGCCTACATGCGCTGACGGGGACGTGCAGCTCACCAACGGAAAGAAGGAGACGCACGATGCCCAAGACGATCCAGCTCATCCTGTCGCTGCCCTCCAGAGGGGCGTTCTCGCCGGGATCGGCCGCACCCTGGCTGACGCCAAGGTCAACATTCTCTCGCTCTCGGCGGCCGAAGCGGCCGGGCGTGGCAAGATTCGCATGGTCGTGAACAAGCCGACTCTTGCCAAGCGGGCGCTACGGAAGGGCGCGTACGCTTCTCCGAGGAGGTCGCCTTCGCCAAGCGGCTCAGCAACAAGCCCGGGGCGCTCGCGCGAGTGGCCGACAAGCTTGCGCGCGGCGGCGTCAACATCAAATCGGCCTATGCGACGACGACGGGCCGCGGCGGCGCGACCGTCATCATCACCGTTTCGAATCCGGCGAAGGCGCGTCGGATCATCGGCTAGCTTCGGCCCGAGACCGCCGGCGGCGGCCGGGCTCCTCTCGGCCGCCCCTGGCCCACACCACCACCGGCGACTTCTGCGGGCGACCTACCGGAGAGGCCGGAAGAAGGCGCGAATGTCGGCGGCCAGAGCCTCGGGTTGTTCGAGGGCGGCGAAGTGGCCGCCGGCCGGCATCGTGGTCCAGCGCTGGATGTTGTAGGCGCGCTCGGCCCACGCGCGCGGCGGCAGCAGGATCTCGCGCGGAAACGCGGCGTACGCCGTCGGCACCGTGATGCGCTGGCCGTCCGGCAGCGGCCACGGACGGTGGAAGCGCGCGTAGTACGGCCAGAACGACGAGTTGATGGCCCCGGTGACCCAGTAGACCGTCACGTTGGTGAGCAAGGTGTCCTTCGAGAAGCTGCGCTCGACGTCGCCGCCGCAGTCGCTCCACGTCCGGAACTTCTCGACGATCCACGCCGCCAGCCCGACCGGCGAGTCGCTGAGACCGAAGGCCAGCGTCTGGGGCCGCGTGCCCTGGATCCACTGGTAGCCCGTTTCCTCGCGCTGCCAGCGTCTGGAGCTGCTTGATGTACGCGCGCTCCTCCGCGGTCGGCGCTGTCGGGCAGCGCCGGGTCGCGGCGTACCGCGAGCAGGTTCAGGTGGATCCCCGCCAGGCGCTCGGGATAGTGCAGACCGAGCCGTGACGTGATGAAGCGCGCCCCAGTCGCCGCCCTGAGCGGCGAAGCGGCGGTAGCCGAGGACGTCGGTCATGAGTCGCGCGAACGTGTCGGCGATCTCCTCGACGCCGAAGCGCGGCTGATTCGGCGTGGAAGGAGAATCCGTAGCCCGGCAGCGACGGCGCGACGACGGTGAACGCGTCCGCCGGATCGCCGCCGAAGCGCGCGGGATCGGTCAGCATCGGCAAGATCCGCTCGAACTCCACGATCGATCCGGGCCAGCCGTGCGAGAGCAGGAGCGGCAGCGGCGCGGGCCCCACGCCGGGCTCGTGGATGAAGTGGAGGTCGATCCCGTCGAGCTCGACCGTGAACTGCCGCAGGCGTGTTCAGCGCGCGACTCGTGCGCGCGCCAGTCGTAGCGCGTGCGCCAGTACTCGACCAGCTCCTTCATGTACGCGACGCTCGTGCCGTAGCGCCACGCGGCGTCCGGGACCTCGTCGGGCCAGCGCACGCGCTCGAGCCGAGCGCGGAGATCGGCCAGCACCTCGTCGGCGACCTTGATCGTGAACGGACGCGGAGTCATCGCGGGCTTGCCCTCCCTGCTTCGCGGTCTCCAGCCACTCCTGCCACACGTCCGGCGCGTGACCGATCGCCACGCGCGCCTCCGCACCGCACGAGCGGAGTCCGGAGCAGGCGCGGCTCGGTCAACGCGCGCTCGAGCAGGCGCTCGGGCGAGTCGAGGGCGACGCGCAGGCCGAGCGCCTTGTAGCGCGCGCCCTCGCGATCGATCAGCGCCGCGGCGCCGAATTTCTCGGCGAACCGTCTGAGCTCGCCGCGCGCCGCCGGGCGCTCCTTCAGGTCGACGAAGTGGACGGTGACGCCGCGCTCCTTGAAGAAGCGCTGCGCCTTGCGCGTGTCCTGGCAATCCGTGAAGCCGAAGATCTGCGCCTGGATCGTGGTCATGGCGCCGGGTTCGGCGCGGGGCGCTGGGGGCGCGCTCGGCGCATCCTCGGCCAGCATCGCGAGGCGGCGCCGCAATTCCTGCCAGGCGTCGTCCGGAACCGGCTGGACGCCGGGATGCCGGACACCGCCGACGCGCGGGCCGTGAAAGTCGGAGCCTCCCGTGGCGACCAGGCCGAGCCGCGAGCACATCTCGCGATACATCGTGATCTGCCCGGACGAGTGCTCCGGATAGAACGCCTCGATCCCGAGGAGCCCGGCGTCGACCAGCTCGGGAATCAGCGCGTCGCGATTCGCGAGCCCGGGGTGCGCGAGCACCGGCACACCGCGCGCGCGGCGGATGATGCGGACGGCTTCGACGGGTGTGAGCCGCCGGCGCGGCACGTTCGCGGGACCGTTCAGCGAGAGGTAGCGATCGAACGCCTCGCGGACCGACTTCACGTAGCCGCGGTCGACCATCGCCTGCGCCACGTGCGGGCGGCCGGCCGAGCCTTCCTTCACGAGGGCGAAGACCGCGTCGGGCTCGATCGGCATGCCGAGCTCGCCGAGCCGCGCCGCGATCCGGTAGACGCGCTGCCGTCGCTCCTCCCGCTGCGCGCCGAGAAATTCCTGGAACCACGGCGCTTCCAGTCGACACAGTAGCCGAGCACGTGGATCTCGGCGCCGGGCACGTCGCAATTGATCTCGAGGCCGGGGACGATCTCGAGGGGCGGCAGGCTGCGCGCCTCGTCCATGGCCTCCCGGACGCCGCCGGTGGAGTCGTGATCGGTCACGGCGAGGACCCGGACGCCGTGGCGCGCGGCCAGCCGTACCAGCTCGCGCGGCGCCAGGGTGCCGTCGGACGCGGTCGTGTGCGAATGCAGATCGACCGCGCCCGCCACGGCTCAGTCGCTCAGGTACGTGAGGACCGTACGCACCGCGAATCCGGTGGCGCCCCTTCGGCGCCAGCGGCAGGTCCTTCTCGGTGAAGGCCGGCCCCGCGATGTCCAGGTGCGCCCACGGCGTCTTGCCCGCGAACTCCTTGAGGAAGAGCCCGGCCGTGATGGCGCCGCCGCCGCGCGGACCGACGTTGTTGAGGTCGGCCACGTCGCTCTTGAGATTGTCGCGATACTCGTCGATCAGCGGCAGCTGCCAGAGCCGCTCGCCGGCCGCTTCCGCCGCCTTCATGAGGCGATTCGCCAGCGGCTGGTTGTTCGCCATGAGCCCCGAGCAGAGCTGGCCGAGCGCGATGACGCAGGCGCCGGTCAAGGTCGCCATGTCGATGATCTCGTCGGCCTGGATGTTCGTGTTCGCGTAGCACAGGCCGTCGGCCAGGGTCAGGCGCCCCTCGGCGTCGGTGTTGCCGATCTCGATCGTGGTGCCGTTCATGGCGCGCAGCACATCGCCGGGCCGAATGGCCGAGCCGGACGGCATGTTCTCGGTCGCCGCGATCAGTCCGTGGACCTCGGCGGCGGGCTTGAGCGCGGGCAGCGCGCGCATGATGCCGAGCACGGCCGCGGCGCCGGCCATGTCGTACTTCATGCGCAGCATGCCGTCGGGGGCTTGAGGTCGAGCCCGCCCGAGTCGAACGTGATGCCCTTGCCGATGAGCACGATCTTCTTGCGCTTGCGCCCCGCGGCGGGCCGGCCGGACGGGCTGTAGGTCAGGTGGATGAACTTCGGCGGCTGCTCGCTCCCGGCGGCCACGCCGAGAAACGCGCCCATCCCCATCTTCTGGCACTCGGCCTGCTCGAACACCTTCGACCTCGATGCGCGACTCTTTCCCCAGCTCGGCTGGCGGCGCGCGCGAGATCGGTCGGGTGCAGATCGTTGGCGGGCGCGTTGATCAGGTCGCGCGCGAACGCACGTGGCCAGCGCGAAGCTCTCCCCTCGCCGCATGCCGTCGCTTGGCCTCGCGCGCGCGCGCGCGTCGGGCCTCGACGAGGCGGAGCTCGCTGACGACCCTCTCGGCTTTCTCGCGCTTGTAGCGGTCGAAGTGGTACGTGCCGAGGATCGCGCCCTCCACGACGGCCTGCGCGCGCTGGCGTGCGGTGAGCCGATCGCCCAGCAGCTCGGCGGCCACCGTGCGCGCGCCGAGATCGCGGGCCCGGCGCACCGCCGCCGCCGCCGCCCGGCGCAGAACCTCGGAGCTCACCTCGGTCCGCGGGCCGAGCCCGGCGACGACGATGCGCCGTCCGTCGGCATGCGCGTGCGTCACCTGGCCGGCTTTCCCTGAGAACTTCTCGGCGTCGAGCACCCGCTTGAGCTGCCCCTGCGCCGCGCGATCGAGGCGCGCCAGACGCTCCGGCAGCTTCGTTTCGCCGACGTGGAGACCGACCACGAGCGCGTCGGCCGGGACCTCTTCGATCCGCTTGGTGACGATGTCGACTTTCACCCGCGCGTTCCTCCTCTCAGCGTCTCGGCTCGCCGGATCATGTCCAGGAGGCCCTGGGTGGTGTCGAGCTCGGCCAGGCGGCCGATCTCGAACCATTGCGCCTCGGCGGCATCGTCGCCCGCCTCGACGTCCAGCGAATCGGGATACGCCAGGTAATCCACCAGCACGTAATGATAGCGGACGCGACCCGCGTCATCCTTCACGACGCGGTCGATGACGCCCGCCACGTCGACGACGCGGATCTTGATCCCGCACTCCTCGCGGATCTCGCGCTCGATGGCCTCCTTGGTCGACTCGCCGAGCTCGACGAGACCGCCGGGCAGGCTCCACTTGCCGAACGACGGCGCCTTGCCGCGCCGCACGAGCAGCACCTTGTCCTCGTGGAGGATGACGGCGCCGACGCCGACCCGAGGATAGTCCGGATACTCGCGGCTCACGCCGGACCCGTGAGCCAGGCGTCGGTAGCGTACTTGTCGCGTACGAGGCGCTCGACCGTCGCGGTCTCCTGCGCGTCGAGCCTCGTCGGGCCGGAGGTCGATGCCGTGCTCGCGCTCGAACGCCGCCGCGAGCGCGGCGGCCACGTCGTCGAATTTGGGTCGATGACCGAGCGCCGCCTCGAGCGTCGTCAAGGTGGCGAGCGGATCGTCGGTCGTCGGGAAGACCGCGGCCAGGCGAGCCGCATCGACGCCGAGCAGGATCGATCCGTGCTGGAGAAAGGTTTGGCCGTAGCGCCGCTGCGCGCTGCCGACGAGCTTGCGCCCGCCCAGCTCGATCTCGCAGCTTCCCGTGCGCGCGAAGCAAAACGCGGGGTCGGCTCGTCGCCGCGCGCGACGCCGACCATCTCGACCGGGGCGCCGAGCGCTCGGAGCCCGGTGGCCAGCGCACGGCCGATCCACTGATAGCTGTGCAGCAGGTCGCGCGCGCCGCCGCCGATGTCGTCCGCGGATGCCACGACGCTGTACGTCAGCTCGCGCTCGGGACCGTCGTGGTAGATGGCGCTCCCGCCGGTGAGTCGCCGGACGATGCCGACTCCCAAGCGGTGGCACGCGGCGAGGTCGACGTGGCGATCGAGCGGCTGGCCGTAGCCGAGCGAGATGGTGGGCGGCTCCCACGCGAAGAATCGCAGGGTCGGCGGCGAGGAGCCCGCGCGCCGCCCGAGCCACACCGCTTCGTCGATCGCCATGTTCGTGGCGCCATCGGTGGGCTCGGTCACGAGCAAGCGCCAGGTGTCCGTCACGGCCCTAGCATCGCATGGGACCGTGATGGACGCTCGGCGCTCTCGAGCGCGGCGGTCAGTCGACGATGGCCTGGTAGACGAGCTGGCGGAACAGCTCGCGAAACTCACGCTGCCAGGGTCCGGGCTGCGCCTGGGTCATCAGCACGGCGACCAGCTGCTCTCTCGGATCCACCCAGAACATCGTGCCGCCCGCTCCGCCCCAGTTGTATTCGCCGGCGGAGCCGGCAACGCCGTTGAGACCGTCCGCGCGGCGGATCGCGAAGCCCAGACCGAAGCCGTAGCCCGGCGCGAGCAGCGGGATGGCGGGCTTGATGTCGCCGAGGTGATCCGCGGTCATGAGACGGACGGTCGTCCCGGCGAGGATCCACTTACTGTCCAGATAGCCGCCGTTCGCCAGCATCTGCAGGAAGCGCGCATAGTCCATCGCGGTCCCGGCGGCGCCGGCGCCGCCCGCGTCGTTCTTCGGCGCGACCGTGACGTCGTGCAGGGTGATCGGCTTGCCCGTCGCGCGATCGACGGCGAGGGGCTGGGCCAGGCGCTTGACCTTGTCGGGCGGCACGAGGAACGTCGTATCCTTCATCCCGAGCGGGCGAAAGAGGCGCTCGTCGAGAAAGCGGCCGAGCGGCATGCCCGTGACCGACTCGACAACACGTCCGACCACGTCGGTCGACAGGCCATATTCCCACATCGTCCCGGGCTGACGAGCCAGGGGAACCTTGGCGAGCGCCTCGAGCTGCTCGGCAGGAGTGACGCCAGACCACCCGACGTTCTCCTTCGCGTACAGATCCTTCACGTATTCGTTGCGCGTGGATGCCGCATAGACCAGCCCCGACGTGTGGCGCATGAGATCGTAGACCGTCACCGGACGCTCGGACGGGACGACCGTGTAGGTGGCCTTTCCGTTCGAGTCCGTGCCCTGCGCCGCCACGTCCAGCTTCAGGAGCTTCGGCAGGTACGTGCCGACCGGATCGGTCAGGCGCAGTCGCCCCTCCTCGACGAGGATCATCGCGGCCACCGACGTGAACGGCTTCGTCATCGAGTAGAGCCGGAAGATCGCGTCCTTCGACATCGGCGAGCCGGTCTTCGGGTCGAGCTGCCCGACGGCTTCGAAGTACGCGACGCGCCCCTTCCGCGCGACAAGCGCGACGGCGCCCGGAAAGCTGCGCTCA
>ERZ1370068.5450-contig-4477_pt1 | contig 92501 bp, 129 predicted proteins | sample MGYA00561227_ERZ1370068 | MGnify/ENA primary metagenome ERZ1370068 (study PRJEB38410, sample SAMEA6850437) | metagenome | study: Metagenomic assessment of the ecological functions of the soil: analysis of the soil microbiota associated with the... | reverse complement strand
CTGGAGCCTTTGACATGAACGCCGTACTGAAGCCGCAAGCCACCGCCCCTACATCGTCGCCGACCTGACCCTCGCCGCCTGGGGCCGCAAGGAAATCCGCATCGCCGAGACCGAGATGCCCGGCCTGATGGCGATCCGCGAGGAGTTCGCCAAGACGCAGCCGCTCAAGGGCGCGCGCATCACCGGCTCGCTGCACATGACGATCCAGACCGCCGTGCTGGTCGAGACGCTGCAGGCGCTCGGCGCCGACGTGCGCTGGGCCTCGTGCAACATCTTCTCGACCCAGGACCACGCCGCCGCCGCGATCGCCGAGGGCGGCACGCCGGTGTTCGCCGTACAAGGGCGAGTCGCTCGACCGACTACTGGGACTACACGCACCGCATCTTCGAGTTCGGCGCCAAGGGCGCGAAGGGCGAAGGCCCGAACATGATCCTCGACGACGGCGGCGACGCCACGCTGCTGATGCACCTCGGCAAGCGCGCCGAGAAGGACCGCGTCGGTGATCGCCAAGCCGACGCAGCGAGGAAGAGACCTGCCTGTTCGCCGCGATCAAGGCCAAGCTCGCCGACGACCCGACCTGGTACACCGCGCAAGGCCGCCGAGATCATCGGCGTGACCGAGGAGACGACCACCGGCGTGCACCGCCTGAAGGAGATGAGCGCCAAGGGCACGCTGCTGTTCCGCGCCATCAACGTCAACGACTCGGTCACCAAGAGCAAGTTCGACAACCTCTACGGCTGCCGCGAATCGCTGGTCGACGGCATCAAGCGCGCCACCGACGTGATGATCGCCGGCAAGGTCGCCTGCGTCGCCGGCTACGGCGACGTCGGCAAGGGCTCGGCGCAGGCGCTGCGCGCGCCTCGGCGCAGGTCTGGGTCACCGAGATCGACCCGATCAACGCGCTGCAGGCGGCGATGGAAGGCTTCAAGGTCGTGACCATGGAGTACGCCGCCGACAAGGCCGACATCTTCGTCACCACGACCGGCAACAAGGGCGTCATCCGCCACGAGCACATGGCGGCGATGAAGGACCAGGCGATCGTCTGCAACATCGGCCACTTCGACAACGAGATCGACATCGCCGCGCTCGAGAAGAGCTGCAAGTGGGAAGAGATCAAGCCGCAGGTCGACCACGTGATCTTCCCGGACGGCAAGAAGATCATCCTGCTCGCCAAGGGGCGCCTGGTGAACCTCGGCTGCGGCACCGGCCACCCGAGCTTCGTGATGTCGTCGAGCTTCGCCAACCAGACGATCGCCCAGATCGAGCTGTTCACGCACAGCGACGCACTACGACGTCGGCAAGGTCTACGTGCTGCCCAAGCACCTCGACGAGAAGGTCGCGCGCCTGCACCTGAAGAAGGTCGGCGCGATGCTGACCGAGCTCACCGACGAGCAGGCCGCCTACATCGGCGTGCCCAAGCAAGGGCCCGTACAAGCCCGACACCTACCGCTACTGAGCGGCGCGAAACGAGCGACGACGACGCGATGCGTGCCGACCAGCTGCTCGTCGAGCGCGGCATGGCGCCGACGCGGTCGGCCGCGCAGCGGCTGATCGCGACCGGCGCGGTGCGCTGGCGCGGCGCCGGCCGGCTGGCGCGTGCCGACGAAGGCGGGCGAGGACCTGCCGACGAGCGCCGAGCGTCGAGATCACCGACGACGCCGAGCTGCGCTTCGTCTCGCGCGGCGGGCTCAAGCTCGACGGCGCGCTGGCGCGGCTCGGCCTCGACGTCGCCGGCATGACCTGCCTCGACCTCGGCCAGAGCACCGGCGGCTTCACCGACGCGCTGCTGCAGCGCGGCGCGAAGCACGTCGTCGGCGTCGACGTCGGCCACGGCCAGCTCGCATCCGCGCGCTCGCGCGCCGACGCGCGCGTGACCGCGCTCGAGGGCGTCAACGCGCGCCACCTCGACGCCGAGCGCAGCTGCCGTTCGCGCGCTTCGACCTCGTCGTCGGCGACCTCTCGTTCATCTCGCTCGACGCTCGTGCTGCCGGCGCTGCGTGCCGCTGCTCGGCGGCCCGCTGCTGCTGCTCGTCAAGCCGCAGTTCGAGCTGCAGCCGGTCGACATCGGCCCGGGCGGCAAGGTCAAGGACGCGAGCGCCTACGGCGCACGTCGAGAAGCGCTGCGCGAAGGCGTGCGCGGCGAACGGCCTCGACGTGCGCGACTGGTTCGACAGCGCCACGCCGGGCAGCGAAGGCGCGCGCGAGTTCTTCCTCCATGCGACGCGTCGCCAGCGATCGGACCCCCGCCATGACGCACGCGCCTTCCGGTTCCGGTCAGCTTCGAGTTCTTCCCGCCCAACACGCCGGTCGGCAGCGAGAAGCTGAAGACGGTCGTGCAGCGAGCTGGCGACCGTCGCGGCCCGAGTTCTTCAGCGTCACCTACGGCGCCGGCGGCTCGACCCGCGACAAGACGCTGGCGACGGTGAGCGACATCGCCGCGCTCGGCCAGGAAGCGGCGCCGCACCTGTCGTGCGTCGGCTCGACCCGCGAAGGCATCTCGGAGATCCTCGCGACCTACCGGGCGCAGAAGATCCGCCGCCTCGGTCGCGCTGCGCGGCGACCTGCCGAGCGGCACCGCGACCGCCGGCGAGTTCCGCTACGCGAGCGAGCTGATCGCCTTCATCCGCGAGACGCAAGGGCAGCGACTGGTTCATCGAGGTCGCCGCCTACCCCGAGTACCACCCGCAGCAGCGCTACGCCAAGCGCGACCTGCAGCACTTCGCCGCCAAGGTGAAGGCCGGCGCCGACTCGGCGATCACCCAGTTCTTCTTCAACCCCGACGCCTACTTCCACTTCGTCGACGAGGTGCGCGCGCTCGGCGTCGACGGTGCCGATCGTCCCGGGCATCATGCCGTTCCACAACTACGCGAAGATCGCCCAGTTCGCGGCGCGCGACGGCATCGAGATCCCGCGCTGGGTCGCGCTCAAGATGGAAGGCTTCATGGACGACACGGCGTCGATCCGCGCCTTCGGCCTCGACGTCGTCACCGCGCCTGCGCAGCGCCTGATCGAAGGCGGCGCGCCCGGGCTGCACTTCTACACGCTCAACCAGTCGCCGCTGACGCTCGAGATCTGCAAGCGCCTCGGCGCCGCCGCCTGAAGCGCGCGAGACGACTCGCGCGGCTCAGGGCCGCTGCCACATCACGCCGTCTTCGGTCAGCAAGGCATCGAGCGGCCGGTCGTCGGGCGTCGCGCGCAGGAACGGCAGGAAGCCGTGGGTGAAGCTGACGCCGACCGTGACGGGCCGCGGGCTGCAGCGCGCGCAGGGTGCGGTCGAAGAAGCCGCCGCCGTAGCCGAGGCGCACGCCGCCCGGCCCGAAGCCGAGGCACGGCACGACCAGCAGCTGCGGCAGGAACTCGTCGGTGTCCTTCGGCTTGGGAATGTCGTAGGCGTCGAGCTCCATCTCGCAGCCCGGGATACCAGACGTGAAAGCGCAGCGAGCCGGTCTCGCGGTCGGCGACCGGCAGGCCGATCCGGCGCGGCGTCGCCGTCGCGCCGAGCCTTCGGTCCAGCGGTAGAGCGCCGGCAGCGGATCGAACTCGCCCTTGATCGGCCAGTAGGCGCCGATCGATCGCTCGCGCCGGCCGACCAGCCAGGCGCGCAGCATCGTTCTGCAGCTCGACCGCGCGCTCGAGCCGGTCAGGCAGCGCCTGCCGCGCGGCGATCGAGCTTCGCGCGCAGTGCCTCGACGCTCGGCTCGCGGGCGTCGGCCTGCCATCGGCCAGGTCCTGTTCGCGTCCCGGCGTCGGGCCGATGCCGGTGCGGGCGCCGGTCCGCTATTGTGCAGAACCGTCGCCGGTGCGCGGCGAGCGTCGCGGGTGCGCGCACGCGCATCGAGAGCGGGCCGAACAGCGAACGCGCCGACGGACGAGCGCCGACGACCGCGGCGACGATGCCGAGACCCGATCGCGCCGGAGCGGATCGACCAGGTCCCAGCAGCGGCCGAAGCATCGCCCGCACGCGGTCGCGCGAGCCGTCGGCGAGCGAGCGTCGGCTGCCAGGCGATCGAGCGCCGGGCTCGCCGTCGGCTCCAGGCCTCGACCAGCGCTCTGACCCGACGCCGCGGACCGCGAGCGACTCGCCGGCGCTCGAGCGACGTGGTCGCTCGAGGTCGCCGCCGCTGCGTCAGCCAGACGCGGCCGCGAAGGACTTCGACAGCGCCCGCCGCCGCTGCCGAGCGGCGACGACATGGCCGGCCGGCAGGAGCGCGCAGCGCCGCGGCGCCGAGGCGAGCCGAGAACGCTCGCAGAGTACTGTTGCGTATTCATCATGGGCCACCTCTGCATTGACGACGCCGTCATGATCGTCTCTACTACAGGGTAAATCCAATGAAAACTCGATGCATCGATTGATGCGCTATAGCGCATGAGTACCACACCCGAGACGGCCGCTGTCGCTGACCAACCTGCGCGCCTTCGAGGCGGTCGCGCGGACGCTCAGCTTCGGCGCCGCGGCCGAGGAGCTGCACGTCACCCAGTCGGCGGTCAGCCGCCAGATCAAGGGCCTCGAGGACGAGCTCGGCGCGCCCTGTTCGTGCGCGGCACGCGCTACGGTCGCAGATCACGCCCGACGGCCAGACGCTGCTGCGCGCGGTCGAGCCCTGGCTCGCCAAGCTCGACACCAGCGTCCAGCAGATCCGCCGCTCGCGCAGCCGCCGGCGCGTCAGCGTCACCACCTTCGCCTCGTTCGGCTCGCTCTGGCTGCTGCCGCGGATCGAGGCGTTCCAGCGCGAGCCATCCCGACATCGACATCCGCGTCTCGGCGCACGACGCGATCGCCGACCTCGACGACCCCGAGCTCGACCTCGCCCTGCGCTACCTCAGCCCGGCGCAGCGTGCCGGCCGGCGGCGTGCACCTGTTCGACGAGACGCTCGACGCCGGTGGTCAGCCGCAGCCTCTGGGAGCAGATCCGGCTCGGCGCAGGCGCCGCCGCTGGCGCAAGCCCGGCCGACCTGGTCGGCCAGCACACGCTCGCCGAGGAAGACGACGACCGCGCCGAGCACCGAGTTCCTGAGCTGGCGCCACTGGCTCGCCGCGCACGGCCAGCCCGCGCTCCGAGCCGCGGCGCTGGCTGTACCTCAACTTCACCTACCAGCAGGTGCAGGCGGCGCTGGCCGGCCACGGCGTCGCGCTGGCGCGCGTGCCGCTGGTGTTCGAGGCGCTGCAGCGCGGCGAGCTGGTCGAGCCGTTCGGCGCGGCCGGGCGGGTCGGCGAGCCCGTTCTCGCTACTGGATGCTGGTCGCGCCGGCGAGCCGCGCGCGCCCGAGGTGACGCAGTTCAGCGCCTGGGTCGAGGCCCAGGCGGCGGCGACCCGGGCCGCGGTCGAGACCAGCGGCTGACGCCGCCGCGGGCTGAGGCGGCGGCGGTCGGCCGAGCGCACGCCGTGCTCGGTGACGATCAGCGCCAGCGGCACGTCGTGCGGCCGCGCCGCGAAGGTGGCGCAGGTCGATCTCGGGCGAACGACCAGGCGACGCCGACCGCGGTCGACGTGCGGGATGCGCGCGCGAGCCAGCGGTCGTAGTAGCCGCCGCCGTAGCCGAGGCGGTGGCCGGCGTCGGTGAAGCCGACGCAGGGCACGACGCACGCACGTCGGGCACGACCACGCGCGCCGTCGCTCGGAGCCGATGCCGCACTCGTCGGCGCAGCGTCGGCGCGCCGCCGTCCCAGCGCCGGAACTCCATCGCGTCGCGGCACGCGCCGTGCAAATGGCAACGCGCAGAGGCAGTTTGGTCGAACGTCGCGTCGGCGGCGAGCGCGGCCGCTGCGTTAAATTCGGAACCGAACGGCGCAGTACAGGCCGAGGCATTCGCGGCTCGAGCTGGCGACCAGGCCTCGCGCAAGTGCCGCGGCCAGGGCACGCGGCCGCGGCGGCGGCGGCGGGCGTTGCGGAAAGCGCTCGCGCTCGGCGAGCAGGCGCTGGCGCAAGGCGCGGCGCAGTCGCGGCGGCGTCGGCGCGCAGACGACGCTGGGTCACGGACACGAAGAACGCAGAGGATGCGGGTGACGAAGACGGCGGGTCGGGGCAAATCAGTATATGGGCGCACTCGCGCGCGCTGGCCGGTGCTGGCGCCGCTCGCCGCTCTGTCGCCGCCTTCGCTCGCCTCGCTGCCCGCAGCCGCGCGCTGCCGCGCCTGCGGCCGGCGCCGACCAGCCGGCACGGTCGCTCGACGCGCGCGAGGCGCTGCGCAAGCGCGACCGCAACCGCCTCGCCGCGCTGCGCGCCGCAGGCCGCGGCCGAGGCCAACCCGCTCGCCGATGCTGGGTCGACTACTGGGAGCTGGGCAACCGGCTCAACGAGGCGCAGCAGCCCGAGCTCGACCGCCTTCGCCGAGCGCTGGCGCGGCACCTACGTCGAGGACCGGCTGCGCAACGACTGGCTGCTCGAGCTCGGCCGGCGCCGCGACTGGGCCAACTTCAACGCCGAGTTCCCGCGCTTTCGCATGAACGACGACCGCGAGGTCACCTGCTACGCGCTGCGTCGACCGAGCAGATCGCCGGCCAGCGACGTCGCGCGACGCGGCGCATCGCCGCCTGGCTGGCGCAGAAGGACGACGACGACGGCTGCGCCCTGCTCGCCGCCGACGCTCGTCGACACCAAGCAGCTGCACCAGCGTCGACATCTGGAAGAAGATCCGCGCCTCGGCCGAGGCGAACAAGCCGCGCGCGCGCGCGCCAGGCGGCGGTCCTGATCAGCCGTCGCGTCGGCGCCAGCGTCGGCGAGGTCTTCGACGGCCCGGCCCGTTACCTCGCGCAGGAAGGCGTCGACCTCGACGCGCATCGATGCCGAGCTCGCCACCCTGGCGCTCACCCGGCTGGCCGACCACCGACGGCGAGTCGGTCGCCGGGCATGCTGATCGACCGCTGGGAGACAGGCGCTGCCGCCCGAGCTCGCCGCCTGGGCCTGGGCCAGCGCTCGCGCGGCAGACCGGCGATGAAGCTGCAGCCCGAGGCGGCCGACCAGTTCCTGCGCGCCGAGCGCGTCAATCGCAAGGGCAAGCGAGCTCGAGCTGCCCGACGACACTGCTCGCCTGGAAAGTGCGCGCCGCGCTTGCGCGCCGACGGCGGCAAGCCGCGCTGGCAGCAGGTGATGCAGGCGATCGACGCGATGTCGCCGGCCGAGCAGAAGCGATCCGGCCTGGGTCTACTGGAAGGCGCGCGCGCCTGCAGGCGCTGGCCAACGATTCGCAGGAGGGCGAGACGCTGACGCACGAGCAGCCAGCGAGCTGCTCGACCGGCATCGCCGCGCAGCTCAACTTCTACGGCCAGCTCGCCGCCGAGGACCTCGGCCAGCCGCAGACCCTGCCGCCGAAGCCGGCGCCGCTGACGCCGGCCGAGCGCGACGTCGTCGCGCGGCCATCCCGGCTTCGCCGCGCGCGCTGGCGCTGATCGCGATCGGCCTGCGCAGCGAAGGCGTGCGCGAATGGAACTTCTCGATCCGCGGCCTGAGCGACCGCGAGCTGCTGGCCGCGGCGCAGCTCGCCTGCGACCGCGAGGTCTGGGACCGCTGCATCAACACCAGCGACCGCACCCGCAGCCGAGATCGACATGGAGCAGCGCTTCCCGACGCCGTTGCGCCAGGACGTGCTCGGCGCGGCGCGCAGGAGATCGGCCTCGACCCGGCGCTACGTCTACGGCCTGATCCGCCAGGAGTCGCGCTTCATCATGGACGCGCGCTCCGGCGTCGGCGCCTGCGGCCTGATGCAGCTGATGCCGGCCACCGCGCGGTGGACGGCGAAGAAGATCGGCATGCCCTACACGCCGGCGCTGATCACCGACCGCGACACCAACCTGCGCCTCGGCAACGCCTACCTGAAGCTGGTGCTCGACGACGTCGGCGGCTCGCAGGCCGATGGCCGCCGCCGCCTACAACGCCGGCCCCGGCCGGCCGCGCAAGTGGCGCGACGGGCCCGGTGCTCGAGCCGCGCCATCTGGGCCGAGAACATCCCCTTCACCGGAGACGCGCGACTACGTCAAGAAGGTGCTCAGCAACGCGGCCTACTACGCCATGCGCTGCTGGGCGGCCAGGCGCACGACCGTGCGCTCGCGCCTCGGCCGGCCGGTCGGCCCGCCCGATCCGAACGCGCCGTCGATCGACAAAGAGCTGCCCTGAGAGCGGGCGCCGGCCTCGGCGAGAATCGCCGCTGGCGACCCGCCCGTTTCCACCTCTTCCGCCATGCCTCGCAATTTCCTGATCCTCGGCGGCACCGGCTTCGTCGGCCGCAGCGTCGCCGAAAGCTGGTCGAGCGCGGCGGCGGAGCCGGCGGCGCGGATCCGCATCGCCACGCGCCGCGCGGCCGCGCGCCAAGCCGCTGCAGCTGCTGCCGACGGTCGAGGTGGCGGTGGGCGACGTCCACGACGAGACGACGCTGGCGCGGATGCTGCGCAGCACCGACGCGGTGATCAACCTCGTGGCCATCCTGCACGGCAGCGAAGCCGAGTTCGAGCGCGATCCACGTCCGCCTGCCGGCGGTGCTGGCCGCGGCCTGCCAGACGGCCGGCGTGCGGCGCGTGATCCACGTCAGCGCCCTCGGCGCGGCGACCGACGCGCCCAGCCGCTACCTGCGCTCCAAGGCGCGCGGCGAAGCGGCGCTGAAGCGCGGCTGGCGCTCGAGCTGACGATCCTGCGGCCCTCGGTCATCTTCGGCGAGCGCGACCGCTTCCTCAACCTGTTCGCCCAGCTGCAGTCGGTGCTTCCCGGTGCTGCCGCTGGCCGGGCGCCGACGGCCCGCTTCCAGCCGGTCTGGGTGGAAGACGTCGCGCGAGCGCGATCGTCGCCTGCGATCGACGATCCGAGCACGATCGGCACAGACGATCGAATGCTGCCGGCCCGCGCATCTACACCGCTGCGCCGAGCTGGTGCGCGCTCGCCGGCCGCTGGTCGAGCGCACCGCGCGCCGGTGATCGCCCTGCCCGCCGCGCTGGCCCGCCTGCAGGCGCTTGTGCATGGAGTGCTTGCCGGGCACGCCGCTGATGTCGCGCGACAACCTCGACTCGATGCGCGTCGCCAACGTCGCCAGCGGCAGGCTGCCCGGGCTCGAGCGGCCTCGGCATCGAGCCGGTGCCGCTCGAGGCGATCGCGCCGCGCTACCTCGGCCACGTCTCCGGCGCGAAGCGCCTCGAGGCCTGGCGAGCCCGGCGCGCGACGCGGCTGAGCCCGGCGCGGCCGATGACGGCGCGCATCGGCGGCCGATGCGCGGCACGCATCGCCGCGTTGCGCAAAGCGTCAAGCACCGCGCGCCCGGCTCGCGGCTAGGATCGATCGACCCGAAACGCAGGAGGTCCGATCCATGCAGCTCTACATCGGCAACAAGAACTACTCCTCCTGGTCGCTGCGCCCCTGGCTGCTGATGACGCATGCCGGCATCGCCTTCGAGGAGAAGAAGGTGCGCCTCGGCTGGGAGGACGACTCGCCGTTCAAGAAGACCATGCTCGCGCTCGCGCCCTCGGGCCGGGTGCCGCTGCTGATCGACGACGGCTTTGCGATCTGGGACAGCCTGGCGATCGCCGAATACCCTGGCCGAGCGCTTTCCCGGACAAGCACCTCTGGCCGCGCGACGCCGAAGCAGCGGGCCCGGGCGCGCAGCCTCTGCGCCGAGATGCATTCGGGCTTCGCCGAGCTGCGCAGCACCTTCGGCATGAACATCGAGGCGACGCCTGCCCGAGATCGGCGCGCGCATGCTGCGCGAGAAGCCTGGCGGTGGCACGCCGACCTGAAGCGCATCGACGCGATGTGGCACGAGGCGCTCGAGGCGAGCGGCGGGCCGTTCCTGTTCGGCGCGCTTCAGCATCGCCGACGCCTACTTCGCGCCGGTCTGCACCCGCGTGCGCACCTACGGCCTGCCGCTGGCGCGGCACGGCGCCGCGTACGTGCGCCACATGCTCGCCTTGCCGGCTTTCTCGAATGGGAGCGCGAGGCGCTGGCCGAGCACGACTGGATTCCCGAGGACGAGCCGTACCGAACGCAAGCCTGAGATCTTCGCGCCAGAGCGACACAAGAAGAAGCGGGCCGAGGCCCGCTTCTTCTTTGCCACCTAGACTATTCCGATGAAGCGTTATCTCGTCGGCGGTGCGGTTCGGGACGAATTGCTCGGCCTGCCGGTCGTCGACCGCGACTGGGTTCTCGTCGGTGCCGACGTCGATGCAGCTGATCGCGCGACGGCTATCAGGCCGGTCGGCGCCGACTTCCCGGTCTTCCTTCATCCCGAGACGCACGAGGAGCACGCCCTCGCGCGCACCGAGCGCAAGACCGCGCCCGGCTATCGCGGCTTCGCGTTCCACGCCGGCCCGGAGGTCACGCTCGAAGAGGACCTGCTGCGCCGCGACCTGACGATCAACGCGATGGCCGCAGGACGAAGACGGCGTGCTGATCGACCCCTTCGGCGGCCAGGCGCGATCTCGAGAACAAGCGTCTTCCGCCATGTCTCGCCGGCCTTCGCCGAAGACCCGGTGCGCATCCTGCGCCTGGCTCGCTTCGCTGCGCGCTATCGCTGACTTCCGCGTCGCGCGCCGAGACCGAGGCGCTGATGCGGCAGATGGTCGAGGCCGGCGAAGCCGATGCCCTGGTGCCCGAGCGCGTCTGGCAGCGAGGTCTCGCGCGGCCTGATGGAAGCGCAGCCGTCGCGGATGTTCGAGGTGCTGCGCGACTGCGGCGCGCTCGAGCGGGTGCTGCCCGAGGTCGGCGCGCCTGTTCGGCGTGCCGCAGCGCGCCGACTACCACCCCGAGGTCGACACCGGCGTGCACCTGATGATGGTGCTCGACATGGCGGCGCGGCTGGGCACGTCGCTGGCGGTGCGCTACGCCTGCCTCGGCCACGACCTCGGCAAGGGCACGACGCCGCCCGCAGATCCTGCCGCAGCACCTCGCGCCACGAGGAGCGCAGCGTCGCGCTGGTGCGGCGATGAGCGAGCGGCTGCGGGTCGACAACGCCTGCCGCGCGCTCGCCGAGCTGACCGCGCGCGAGCACGGCAACGTGCACCGCAGCGGCGAGTTCGGCGCCGCGGCGCTGGTGCGCCTGCTCGAGCGCTGCGACGCCCTGCGCCGGCCGGATCGCTTCGCCGAGCTGCTGCTCGCCTGCGAATGCGATGCGCGCGGCCGGCTCGGCCTCGAGGAGAAGCCCTATCCGCCGCGGGCGCGCCTGAGCCGAAGCCTTGCGCCGGGTCGTCGCGGTCGACGCCACTGCGGTCGCTGCGGCCGCCGGCGCCGCGCGGCGCGAGCGGCCCGGCGATCGGCCAGGCGATCCACGACGCGCGCGTCGAAGCGCTGCGCGACTCGGCCGCCGCCGGAAGCGCGCGCAGCTGAAGCGCGCGCCGCTTCGGGCGCCTTCAGATGAAGCGGCCGATCGCCATGCCGATCAGGCCGATCAGCACGCTGCTGCCGAACGGCAGGAACCACTGCCGGCCGAACAGGCGGAAGCGGAAGTCGCCGGGCAGCCGGCCGAGGCCGCGCTTCTCGAGCCAGGGACCGATCGCGTTGAAGACGATCAGCGCGAGGAAGACGACGACGAGCCAGCGGATCATGCGGATGCCTACAGCCGATGGCGCCGGTCGCCGCCGGCGAAGCCCAGCGGCGCGTAGTCGGCCAGGCCCTTGGTGAAGGCGATCACCTTGAACAGCTCGCCCATCTCGTGCTCGTTCAGCAGCATCGCCGCCTCGGCGCGGGCGCGCAGCGACCCGCGCTCCATCAGCTCGCCGATGCCGCAGTTGAGGAGAAAGCGCGCCTGCGAGGTGTAGCCGGCGACGTCGAAGCCGGCGTCCTGGCCGGCCAGGGCGACGCCGGTGAAGTCGACGTGCGCGGTGATGTCCTTGATGCCGACATCGGCGAGCACGTCGGGATCGGCGCGATGCTCGCGGTGGCACATCAGCGTGCCCTGCGAGCGCTGCGGGTGGTAGTACTCGCTCTCCGGAAAGCCGTAGTCGACGAAGAAGCGCCGCGCCCCGCTCCATGCGCTCGGCCAGGGTGCGCGACGAAGGCCTCGCCCTGGGCATGGGTCTCGGTCGTCGTGCCGGCCGGCAGCGCCGCCGCGTTCGGCGGGCGAAGCGCGTCGTCGGCCGGTCGCTGAAGACGAGCGCGCGCTCGCCCGCGCCGCGGGCGACGCCGCGCTCGAACCAGGCGCTGCCGTCGAAATGCAGCAGGTCGACCGGCATCGCGTCGAGCACCTCGTTGCCGACGACGACGCCGTTCATCCGCTCGGGCAGCGCGTCGAGCCAGCGCGACGACGCCGGCGTGCTCGCGGGTCGCGGCGCGCTGGCGCTCGCGCAGCGGCGCCGACAGCTCGACGATCGAGTAGCGGCGGATGCGCGGGCCGAGCGCGGCGAGCAGCTCGGCCGCCAGCGCCCCGGAGCCGGCGCCGAATTCCCAGACCTCGTCGCTGCCCGAGGCGTCGCAGCGCTTCCTCGACCTGGCGGGCCAGCGCCGCGGCCGAACAGCGGCGACAGCTCGGGCGCGGTGACGAAGTCGCTGCCGCCCTCGGGCATGCGGCCGACGACGATCCGGCCGCTCGCGTAGTAGCCGAGGCCCGGGCTCGTAAAGGGCCTTGCGCCATGAAGGCGCTGAACGGCAGCCAGCCGCCTGCCGAATCGATGGCCGCACCGATACGCGCCACCAGGGCCGTCGATACACTCTCTGCGTCATTCTCGGCGTGCACCACGCATTGTAGAAATCGTGTCCCTCTCCCCCGATTCCGCCGTCGCCGACGCCGCGCTCGATCCGCATCAAGCCGCCGGTCGAGATCGCCAAGCTGGCCAAGCGGCTGCATGCCCGCGTCGGCCAGGCGATCGCCGATTTCGCCATGATCGAGCCGGGCGACAAGGTCATGGTGTGCCTGTCCGGCGGCAAGGACAGCTATGCGCTGCTCGACATCCTGATCGGCCTGCGCGAGCGCGCGCCGCTGCCCTTCGAGATCGTCGCCGTCAACCTCGACCAGAAGCAGCCGGGCTTCCCCGCCGAGGTGCTGCCCGGCCTACCTGAGCGCAGCGCGGCGTCGCCTGCCGCATCGTCGAGCAGGACACCTACAGCGTCGTCAAGCGGCTCGTGCCCGAAGGCAAGACGATGTGCAGCCTGTGCTCGCGCCTGCGCCGCGGCGCGCTCTACCGGGTGGCGAGCGAGCTCGGCGCGACCAAGGTCGCGCTCGGCCACCATCGCGACGACATGGTGCAGACGCTGTTCATGAACATGTTCTTCGGCGGCCGCATGAAGGGCATGCCGCCCAAGCTGGTGAGCGACGACGGCCGGCACGTCGTCATCCGCCCGCTCGCCTACGTCGCCGAGGCACGACCTCGTGCGCTGGGCCGAGTACCGCGCAGTTCCCGATCATTCCCTGCAACCTGTGCGGCAGCCAGACGCACCTGCAGCGGGTCAAGGTCGGGCAGATGCTGCGCGACTGGGAGCGCGAGCAGCCAGGCAGGATCGACCGGATCTTCCGGGCGATGGGCGACATCGTGCCCTCGCACCTGATGGACCGGAACCTGCATCCCTTCGCCACGCTCCAACCGACCGGCGCGGTCAACGCCGACGGCGACCGGGCGTTCGATGAAGAGAGTTCGAGGCCTGCGGCCCTGCGGTCGAGGCGCACACCGATCGAGATCGCGCCCGCCCGTCCTCGCCGCCCGTGCCGAGCCTCGCCGCCCGCCGGAGATTCGCCATGACGAAAGCCATCGCTGCCGCAGCCGCCGCCGTGCTCGCGCTGGCCGGCTGCGCGGCGCTGAACGTGATGGATACCGAGGTGTCGAGCTTCAGCCGCTGGCCAGGCCGGCCGCGCCCCGCGACCTACGCCTTCGAGCGGCTGCCGTCGCAGCAGGCCAACCCGCAGGCCGCCGAGGTGCTCGAGGATTCGGCGCGGCGCGCGGTCGAGGCCGCCGGCTTCGTGCCCGCGGCCGAGGGCACGGTGCCCGACGTCAGCGTGCAGATCGGGCGCGGATCACCGCCACCGACCGCTCGCCCTACGACGACCCGTTCTGGTACGGCCCCTACGGCTGGGGTCCGTACCATCGGTCCGTTCTACGGCCGCCACGGCCGCGGCTACTGGGGGCCGGGTTGGGGTCCGTACTGGGGTCCCTACGGGCGCTACGGCGCCTGGGGTCCGTGGTACTACGACTTCCCTACTACGAGCGCGAGGTCGCGGTCCTGATCCGCGACAAGAAGAGCGGCGAGCCGCTCTACGAGGCGCGCGCCAACAGCGAGGGCAGCACCTCCGGCGCGATCAGCCTGCTGCCGGCGATGTTCAGCGCCGCGTTGCAGGGCTTCCCGAGCGGCGGGCCGGCCAGCCCGCGCCGGGTCCGGGTCGACACCACCACCGCGACGACGGTGCAGTGAGCCCGGGCCGCGCCCGGGCGCAACTCAGGAGGGGCTTTCGCCGGCGAGGGCGCGCAGCTCGTCCTCGTAGCCCTTGAGCTTCTTCGCCGCCTTCTGCCGCTGCTCGGCGGTCGTGAGGTTGTGCAGCGCGGCCGCGTAGACGCAGTTGTAGTCGACCAGCCGCGCCAGGTAGCGCCGATAGGCCTCCTGCGGCGATCGCTCGATGCGCTTGAGGTAGCCCCGGACCTCGGCCTCCGCCTCCGCCGGGCTGGCCCGATTCGCCGCCAGCCGACGCACGATCGCCAGCAGGTCCTGCTGGCGGCGCAGCCGCTCGGCGTAGGCCATGTCGCCGTCCCACGGCGATTCGGCGATGGCGCGGACGACGAAGGCGCGCTGGGCGTCGTCGAGCCGGCCGTAGAACTCCTCGGCGCGCTCGATCTCGCGCTGGGTCGCGGCCTTCTTCCGCTTCGCCGGATCGCGATGCAGGAAGTCGTCGCGATATTCGTCGTTCCTGGCGGCGTAGCGCTTCTCGATGCTCGCGATCTGCTGCGCCGAAAGCGTCGGCATGATCTCCGCCATCGCCGGCACCGCATGCTCGATCGCGGCATCGAAGCGGGCGCGCAGGTCGTTGCTCCAGGCGCACATCCGCTCGGCCGTGGCCGAGCCCGGCAGCTCGGCCTGGCGCCCGCGCCAGCAGGTCGGCATAGTCGGGCAGCTGGGTCCGGCGATGCCAGACGAACCATTCGTCGAGGGCGACGCGAACGCGCAGCGATCTGCGCGTCGTCGAACTCCGACGTAGCCGTCGAGCCAGCGGAAGGCGAGCGACGCGCCCTGGCTGTAGCCGATCCTGAGGGCCAGGCCGCAACCCGAGAGCAGCACCGACACCGCGAGCATCATCGCGATAATCGGCAGCCGGCTTGACGGCGAGAAACAGGTAGGCGCATGGTGCTGAACGTCGTGATCATGGCTGCGGGCAAGGGAACGCGGATGCGTTCGGCGCGGCCGAAGGTGCTGCATCGCCTCGCCGGCCGGCACCTATTGCAGCATGTTCTGGATGCGGCCGCGGGCCTGGGGGCGTCGCGCACGATCGTCGTCACCGGCCACGGCGCCGCCGAGGTCGAGCAGGCGATCGGCGCGCCCGGGCTCGCGTTCGTCCGCCAGGAGCCGCAGCTCGGCACCGGCCACGCCCTGCAGCAGGCGGCGCCGCTGCTCGACGACGCCGGCACCACCCTGGTCCTCAACGGCGACGTGCCGCTGATCGAGGTCGACACCCTGCAGGCGCTGATCGCCGCCAGCGGCGGCAGCAAGCTCGCCCTGCTCACCGTCGTCCTCGCCGACCCGACAGGCTACGGCCGGGTGCTGCGCAGCGGCGGCGCGATCACCGCGATCGTCGAGGACAAGGACGCGAGCGCCGACCAGCGCGAGATCGCCGAGATCTACACCGGCGTGATGGCCGCGCCGACCGCGGCGCTGAAGCGCTGGCTGGCGGCGCTGAAGAACGACAACGCCGCCGGCGAGTACTACCTGACCGACGTCGTCGGCCTCGCGGTCGCCGGCGGCACGCGCGGTGGTCGGCGTCGGCGCCTCGGGCGAGACCGAGGTGCTCGGCATCAACAGCGCGGCGCAGCTCGCCGACCTCGAGCGGCGCTACCAGCGGCGGGCCGCCGAGCGGCTGATGAACGAGGGCGTGCGCCTCGCCGACCCGGCGCGCTTCGACCTGCGCGGCACGCTTGCGCTGCGGCAGCGACGTCGAGATCGACGTCGGCTGCATCTTCGAAGGCGAGGTCGAGCTCGGCGACGGCGTGCGCATCGGCGCGCACTGCGTTGATCCGCAACGCCCGCATCGCCGCCGGCGCGCTGATCCGGCCCTACACCCACATCGACGGCGAGGCGCTCGGCGCGAGCGTCGGCGAAGGCGCGATGCGTCGGCCCGTTCGCCCGCCTGCGCGGCGGCGCGGCGCTCGGCGCCGAGGTGCACATCGGCAACTTCGTCGAGGTCAAGAACTCGATCCTGGCGCGCGGCGCCAAGGCCAACCACCTCGCCTACCTCGGCGACGCCGACGTCGGCGAGCGGGTCAACTACGGCGCCGGCGCGATCACCGCCAACTACGACGGCGCGAACAAGCACCGCACCACGATCGGCGCCGATGCGCACGTCGGCAGCAACTGTCGTCCTGGTGGCGCCGGTGACGGTCGGCGACGGCGCCACCATCGGCGGCGGCTCGACCATCGCCAGCGACGCGCCCGCCGGGCAGCTCACGATGCGCGCGCGCGCCAGAGCAGCTACGCCGACTGGAAGCGGCCGACGAAGAAGAAGCCCTGAAACGCCGCCGCCGCGACGACGCGGCCCGCCGGGCTCAGTCGATCGCCGCGACCGCGCGGCAGAGGTCGAGCCCAGGCCCGCGGCTTGTCGGCCGCATGGCGCAGCAGGTACGGCAGGGGCGAAGGTCACGACCACCGGAATGCCGTCGCGCTGGTGCAGCCGCTCGCGGAGCTTGCCGAGCGGCTCGTCGACGCCGAGCAGCGCGAGGGCGGCGGCGCGGCCGAGCGCGAGGATGCAGCGCGGCCGCACCGCTTCGATCGCCGCGGCGATGTCTGCCGGCCTGGCCCTCGTCGACCGGGAGATGGCAGGCCCGTCCTTCGCGCCCCTCGCTGACGCGGGAGACGCGGATCGCGCGCAGCATGTTGTCGAGCAGCAGCTCCTGCTCGGCCGCGGCGGCCGGATCGGCGGCCGTCGATGCGAACGGCCTCGCCGACCACCAGCCATTCAGCGCTGAGCAGCGCCCCCGGCGCGATCGGCCCGGCCGCGGGCGCCGCCGCTTGGGACGCGCGCCGCCGGACGAGAGCCCGCGCGCTCATAAGCTTGCCGCAGGCGCCCGCGCCACCGGCACCGCGATGGGCCCGGCCGCCGCCTCCGGCGTGCGTTCCGCGACCATCGTCGCGGCGCTTGATCCTCCATCGCCGCCGGTGCCTCCGGCGCCCAGACGCGGATGCCCATCTCGCGCAGCATCGCCAGCTGCCGTTCACTCCAGCGCATCGGCGCCTCCGGCCACGGGCTCGATGATCCGGCTCATGACCACCGCGTCCTCGCGCGTGCCGGCCGGCGCCGGGTAGTAGCCCTTGCGCACGCCCACCTTGCGTGAAGCCGAGCCGCAGATAGGTGCGCTGCGCATCGACATTGGCGACCCGCACCTCCAGCCAGAGGCGCTCGGCCTCGACGTCGCGGCACTCATCGACGAGCGCATCGAGCAGGCGCCGCGCATGGCCGTTGCGGCGCGCCGCGGGGGCGACGGTGATGTTGAGCAGGTGCATCTCGCCGGCGCCGCGCATCGCCACGCAGTAGGCGAGCAGCTCGCCGCCGCTGCCGTTGAGGGTCCAGGCCACGTAGCCGGCGGCGAGCGAATCGACGAAGTTGCCGCGGGTCCAGGGGAAGGCGTAGACCTCGGACTCGAGCGCGACCACGCCCTCGAGCGAGGACAGGGTCATCGGCCGGAGGGTGTGGCCGGCGATGACGCGCGCCGGTGGCCGCGGGTTGGCGCTCATCGATGCACTCGGCCTGCGGCCGGTCCGCCGAGCGGGACGGGCGACCCTTCGGAGCGGCCGTGCGGGGTCGCTCATGGCGTCGTCGCCGCGGCGGCGGCGCGCCGCTTCGCGCTCGCGCGTCGTCTGCGCCACCTTGTCGCGGACGTAGAGCGGCAGGGCCTCGGCCGCGTCGACGCCGGCGCCATCGCGCCAGGCACGCCCGTCAGGGCGAGGAGCGAGTCGGCGTCGGCGCGCGCCTCGGGAAGCGAAGTGCCATGCCGGTATCGAGGCGATCGGCGAAAGCGAGCAGGGCGTCGCCGGCAACCGCCTCGGGCGGGGCTCGCGCCAGCGCCGCTCGAGCTCGGCGCAGTCGAGCAGCATCGGCGCCGTGAGCGTCGTCCAGCGGCCGTCGGCGAAGCGGTACTCGCGCGGCGTAGATCTGGTTCATGCGCGCATCGATCGCCGCCCAGGCGCGAAAGGTCGCCGCGCCGGCGCGCGCCGCCTCGGCGACGACGAGCAGGCTGTCGATCGGCAGCACCGGCTTGCCGGCGCCCGAAGCGCCAGGCCCCGGGCCACCGAGCAGGCGGTGCGCAGGCCGGTGAAGGCGCCCGGGCCGCGGCCGAAGGCGATCGCGTCGAGATCGGCGCAGGCCCAGTCCGGCTTCCGCGAGCAGGCCCTGATCGCCGGCACCAGCGCGCGCCGAAGCCTTGCTGCCGCCGCCGGCAACTCTTGACCCAGCGCCGCTCGCCCGCGGCCAGGGCGACGCGTCATGCGCTCGCCGGCGGTGTCGAATGCGAGCAGGACCGTCATGCGACACGAGTTTAGCGGCCGGCTCCGCCATGCAATGATGACGCTCGCATGAAGCCCCGCCTGTCCCGCCGACTCGGTGCCCGGTGCTGGCGCTGGCCGCCATCGGGCTGGCGGTTTCCGGCGCTTCGCCGGCCACGGCGGTCACCGCCGGCGGCAGCGCCTGCCGTCCGAGGTGAGGCCGCGCTGGCCGCAGCACGGGCTGCCGCGCGATGCGATGGTCGCCTGGGTCAGAAGAGGTCGAGGCCACTCGGCCACGCGTCGCCTGGCAAGGCGACCGGCTGGTCAATCCGGCGTCGCTGATGAAGCTGGTGACGACCTACGCCGCGCTCGAGCTGCTCGGCCCGGCCTTCACCTGGAGCGACGCCGGTCTGGCTGCAAGGCCCGGTGCGTCGACGGCGTGCTCCAGGGCAACCTGGTGATCAAGGGCACCGGCGATCCCAAGCTGGTGCTGGAGCGCATCTGGCTGCTGCTGCGGCGGGTGCAGCAGCGGGCGTGCGCGAGATCCGCGGCGACATCGTCGCTCGACCGCAGCGCCTTCGTGCCGGGCGAGCTCAACCCGGCCGATTTCGACGGCGAGCCGCTGCGTCCCTACAACGCCGGCGCCGATGCGCTGCTGCTCAACTACCGCTCGGTGCTGCTGACGATCACGCCCGACCCGGCGCGCGGCATCGCCGGTCGTCGCCATGGACCCGCCGCTCGCCGGGGTGCGCGTCGATGCCGAGCGTGCCGCTGCGCGCCGGCCCGCTGCGACGACTGGCGCGGCGCGCTCAAGGCGCGATTTCACCGATCCGACCCGGCTCGCCCTTCGCCGGCAGCTATCCCGGCGGCCTGCGGCGAGAAGGTCTGGGCGATCGCCTACGCCGACCCGAAGAGCTACAACGAGCGCGCGCTCGATCGGCATGTGGCGGGAGATCGGCGGCAAGATCGGCGGCGGCGCATCGCGAAGGCATCGCGCCGACGACGACCGCCGAGCTTCGAGCTGCGCTCGCAGCCGCTGCCGGAGATCGTGCGCGACATCAACAAGCTGCAGCAACAACGTGATGGCGCAGCAGCTCTTCCTGACGCTCGGCGCCACGCAGCGCGGCGCCGGCACGCCCGAGGCGGCGCGCGAGGTGCTGCAGCCAATGGCTGCCATCGCCACGCCGGCAACGCCGCGGTCGGCGAGCGTGATCGACAACGGCTCCGGCCTCTCGCGCGAGGCCGGCTCAGCGCCCGCACTGCTCGGCAAGCTTCTGCAATCGGCCTGGGCCAGCCCGGTGATGCCGGAGCTGATGAGCTCGCTGCCGGTGGCCGGCATCGACGGGACGCTGCGCCGCACAAGGCGGCCTCGGTCGCGCCCACCTGAAGACCGGGTCGCTGAAGGACGTGGTCGGCATCGCCGGCTACGTGCTCGGCGATTCGGGCGGCGCTACGTCGTGGTCGGCATCGTCAACCACGCCCGAACGCCGAGGCGGCGCGGCCGGCGCTCAGGCGCTGGTGGAATGGGCGGCCGACGACGCTGCCACCCCGCCGCATCCGCACCGCAACTGAGCCGCCCCGCCCGATTCCTCGCGACCGCCGAACGCCCGGGCCTCGGGCTCAGAACGGATTGCCGTGCGCCCGGTTTACCGCGGCCTGGCCGAGCATCTGCTGGCCGCCGAAGGAAAGATGCCGGTCGTCGGCCCAGAGGAAGGATCATCTCCGATCCCAAGTGCTACTTCGATCCGGACACGCAGCGTTGGTTCCCACACCGGTCCTGGTCATCACGCAGGACCCCGTCACCGGCGCGCTCAAGGCGCCGGCCTTCGTCTACATGCGCGGTCAGCACCTCCAGCGAGGCGCTCGGCAGCTACTTCATCTACCGGATCAACGCGACGGACCGGTCCCACCCGAACTGCCCGTGCTTCGGTGACCAGCCGCTGATCGGCGCCGACAAGTACGGGTTCTACGTCAGCACGGCCGAGTACGACCTCGATCCGTTCGGCGGCCATTTCAACGGACCGCAGATCTATGCGATGAGCAAGCAGCGTCTCGAGAACGGCCATCTCGGTCGCGTCGCGCACCTGTCGGGGATCACGCACACGATCGGTGACCGGACCACGGGGAGCGTGCAGCCCGCGGCGTCACCGGATGGCGTCTACGACACGGGCAAGAACGGGACCGAGTACTTCATGTCCGGGTTCGACTGCCTGGCCAGCCAGGCATGCGCCATCGCACCCGATCCCTTCGACCAGGTCACGACGTGGGCGCTGATCCACACGAGGAGCCTGGGGACCGACGAGCCGAACCCTCAAGCTCAGCAACATCGATCTCACGGTCGACCGTACGTCACCCCCGTGGCCCAGCTCCAGAAGGACGGGCCCCGTCCGCTCGGGACGTTGGTCGGAGAACCCGTCCCGGATATCAACGCCAACGACAGCCGGATGAACCAGGTCGTGTTCGCGGACGGGCTCCTGTGGAGCGGGATCAACACGGCGGTGGACCCAGGGCCGCGGGACGGCATCGAGTACTTCGTCGTCGACCCGTCGGTCACTGGACAACGGCACCGTCGCCGCGAGCCTTCATACCGAGGGATACGTCGCGGTCGCGAACGCCTTCCTGTCGTTCCCCTCGGTGGGCGTGAACGGCGATGGGCAGGGCGTCATCGCGATGACGTTGATGGGGCCGAACGACTACCCATCCGCCGCTCCAGATCGCCATCGATGCTGCGGGAACGAACGGTCCGGTGGAGATCGTCCGGCAGGGGTTCCGTCCGGAGGACGGGTTCACCTGCTACGAGGCCTTCATCGGACCGGGGACCACGTGCCGCTGGGGTGACTACAGCGCCTCGGTGGCCGGGTCCGACGGGCAGATCTACTCGGCGACCCAGATGATCAGCGACGACTCGCGGACGTTCTTCGCGAACTGGAGCACCTTCATCTGGCCAACCACGCCCGGCGCATAAGGCGAAGCACCGTCCGCACGTATGGGGGCCGGGTCCCATCGGGACCCGGCCCCTGCCTTCGCCTCAGCGCGGTAGCGATCTCGTCTGAGCGATGGCCCGTCGCAGAACGATCGGGAACACCGAGTCGAAACTCGGCTCGGTCCTTCGGCGGGAGGTGGTCGCGCTGCCGCAGCCACGCGATCGCGTGCGCGAAGATGCCGACGCGCATCGCGAGCGCGAACACGCCCTCGAGCCCGCGTCCCCACGGTTCCAGATAGGCGTCGCGCAGCCGCTGCGAACCATGGGTCATCCGGCTGAAGCTCGGTGACCTCCTCGAGGAACCGGAACGTGACGACGAGCGAGCGCGAACGGGTGCGAGATCGACGAATCGCCCCAGTCGAGCACGCGAAGCTGTGCGCCCTGCGCGTAGACGTTCGACATGTGCAGGTCGTCGTGCTGAACCGTCGTCTGCCGGCATGTCGTGCGCGTCAGGCTCGTTGCAGAGCTCCGCAGAAGCCCGAACGCCTTGCGCGCAGCCGATCGGTCTCCTCGGCTCGAGCGGCGAGCTCGCGCTGCAGGAGGTCGGCGCAGCGCGACGGCAGCGTCGCGACGCGCAGGTCCGGGACGCCATGCGCGAGGTGGTCGTCCGTGTGCTGCGGCCTCCCCGCGTTGGAGCTCGGCGTAGCGCGGTAACACGGCGAGCCACGTCTCCGGCGGGTTGCCCACACTCCCGATCGGGGTGCCCGCGTCGGCGAGCAGGAGCCACGCGCGCTGCCTCAGCTCGTGGGCGAGCCACCTCGGCGACGAGAGTCAGGATAGCGCGCTAAGAGCTGAGCCGTGACGCGGCTCAGATCCCTGCACCGGCCACGTATGCGCCCGAACCACGCGACGCCTTCGGCGATCGCAGCACGCGCAGCACAGTCGCCGCAGGGCCGCTCGTGCTCCGCTCGGATCCGGGCCCACCGGCTCGACGTACGCGCCGGATCCAGTCTTCCGCACCAGCGACAGTCCACGCGTCCACTATGCCGCTCGTGCACGGTGCGTGGTGCTCCTTCCGCCCGAACCTGTTTCCGCGGTTCAGGCATAGCGATGAGCGGGTTGTCGCAGATCCTCATGCCTTCGGCCGACCTCGGGAAGGGGGATGCGGGAGAGGTCGCCGAAGCCCCGGCATCGGCAAAGGACCCACGGTGAAAGGACGGATGTCCATGCGACCAACGAAGTTCGTGATGCTCTTGGCGAGCGTGCTCGTCCTCGCGGTATCCGCCACTCCGGCGGGAGCGTCGAGGCACGTCACTCAGGAGCCGGATCCTCGAGGAACAAGGCGAGCAACGATGAGGGGTACAACGAACCGTTGTGCCAGAGCCGGACACTCGCTCTGCATCGATGCGTACGACAATCCGGCGCGGCGACTATGTCGGCCACGACGAGCCGTCGATCGAGTTCAAGTCCGGCGTGGCCGGATCGGGGAACGACATCACCTACCGGCTGACCCTCCCAGAGGAACCCCTGACCGTCCCCGCCAGAGCGGGAACGGCGCCACCTGGAACTTCCAGCTCCGTCCGACCTTCTGGTTCGGGCTCACGCTGTGCGACACGGAGTCCGCGCCCGAGTTCACGAAGACCTGCACGCCGGATTCAGACGCGAACAACCTCGTCAACCCAGACCCAACCGCTCCCGACTACATCGGCAAGCACCCCGGGAACGCGTTCATGGAGCTGCAGTTCTACGGCCCTGGGTACGTTCCGCAGTTCGAGGGCTTCGGGTGTACGGCGCACCAGTACTGCGCAGCCATGACGATCGACAGCTTCAACCAGGACCAGAACACCGGCGTCGTCCAACACCGCCGCGTGCGACAACTACATCCTCGGTGGGGTTGAGCCCATCAACTGGGCGTACATCACGAAGAGCGGCGTGTCGCAGGCGCCGGCGAACCCGCTCGTTCACGGGGACCTTCTCGGCCCCGAACCTCTCGGCGGTCACGCCGGACCCCACCACGGACCTCTTCATGAGCCCGGGCGACCGCATCAAGATCCACATGCACGACACGGCCGCCGGGTTCCGGGTGGACATGGTCGATCGCACGACAGGTCGGCGGCGGCTCCATGACCGCCTCGATCGCCAACAGGTTCGGCCACGTCCTGTACGCGCCGAACTCAGAGACATGCAACAAGCCGCGCGCAGCCTGCGTACCACGCACGGCCAACCCGCGGGGCAACACGTGGTCCGCGCACGCTGCAAGCGTGGCCTTCTCCGACGAGATCGGACACTTCGAGAACTGCCTCGTGGTGGACGCTGCGGTCAACTGCGCGAAGGCGGGGTTCCAAGATCCAGGCGGTCTTGGATCCGGACTGGCGCTAACAACTTCTGCGTCGGGGTCGGACTCGAGCCTGGTCCATATCAGTGGATGTTTCAGCGGCGACGGCGACTGGGACGGCCAGTCCTATCGGCTGGACTGGCCGGGGACCGACCCAGACGTGACGCGAGATCGGAGGCTGCATCCCCAGCCGGTCCTGTTCACCAGTCCGCTCGCGAACGGCGATACGAACTACTCGCCACGATCGCGTTCGAGACCGGACCTGCCAGGATCGAGGTGGCCGGCGCGCAGGACAACACCACCGTTCTGCGACTGAACGACGGGGGCGGATTGCGTCAACCCGCCGAGCGGCGCCGCGTTCTATCCTTCTCACTCCGCCAGGATGCACGCGGGCACGTGCACCTGGCAAGAAGGCGGTGATTTCATCCCGGGAACCACCGAATGACTTCGGTGGCAGCTCGACCACCGCGGTGTATGGGTCACTGCTGCTCACGGTCTATCCGACGGTGGGCTTCACGACCGTCAGCCGCACTACAACAACTTCAACAGCGGCGACATCGCGAACCCCTGCCCCGTGAGCTAGAGCCGAGGATTCGGCGGAGGGCGGCCCCGCGCGGCGGGGCCGCCCTCCACGCTCTCATCCCGAATCCGATCGGACCCGATCCACCGGCTGCCGTGCTCGGTGCATCGAGCGAGCCGGCGCGCTTGCCCATGCTGAGACACGCACCGGCACTTGGATGGATGACGAGCGGGAAGGGATCGCCCCGCCGCGGCCGGTTGCCGGCACGAGGCGTCTCCGACGGCGACGAAGTTGTCAAAGGCCGGAGGCTCCGACATCGTCGCTCATGGTGGTGGGCGCAACGGTGCTGGTTGGCAGCGCCCTCTCGCCGAACGGCGGGTGTCTACGGTTGGGAGGTCGCGATCTTCCAAGCGGTCAACGGTCTGCCCGGCAGTCTTCGTCCACTCCTCTGGGTGCTCAATCAGTATGGGACCGCGATAACCATCCCCGTGGCCACCATCATCGCTCTTGCCTTTCGACGATGGGTCTTGGCCGCGGCGCTGGCGATAAGCGGGGTGACGGTCTACGTGCTGGCAAAGGTCATCAAGGGATACGTTGATCGCGGCCGTCCCTCGGCCCTCATCGAAAGCGTCGTGGAACGGGGCCCTTCTCCCCGGAAAGCCTCGGCTACCCATCAGGCCATGCAGCGGTGGCGTGGGCGATCGCGGTCATCGTGTTGGCCTTCGCAGGACGTCCTGGCGAAGGTCGCGATCGTGCTGGCGATGCGTGGTCTCGGTCGACCCGGATGTACGTGGCGGCCCACTTGCCACTCGACCTGATGAAGCAGGGCGGCGCTGGGGGTCTTCGTGGCGTCAGCAGTGAGTCTGGTGCTTCGCGCTCGGCAGACGCGCCATGGCTGGAAAAGAAGACCCCTGGGGCCAGAAAGATCGACATCTCACCGGAAATCGTTCTGCCATCGCACGAGTTCCCATCCCTCGGAACGCATCCCGACGCTCGCGCGCCTCTCGCGACGTCTCGCTGCGCTTGTGTCGAGACTGCCCCGAAATCCTCATCATCTCGTTGTGTGCAGGAAGGCCGTCGGACGGGGATCAGTCGCCTACTCTCAGCGGTTGCTGGCCTGGGCGCGGTCCTGCCTTTTTTCGCTGCGACTCGCCGCCGGAGGTCGACAACCGCTCGAACCGGCGGCGCCGCGCCGCTCCCGTCCGTCTCTCCGCCCCCTCCCGGAGCAACGTCAAATCGTCGGCGGCTGGGGACATCTGTGGTTTCGGGACGCCAGTTCGTGCACGCGCCCGGCCACCGCGGATCACCAGCTCTGTCGCTCGAAGCCCGACGCCGTCCTGACCCTCGGAGACAACCACGGTAACATCCCGGACGGTGCGCTGAGCGGCCTATCTGGCAGACCCACGGCCCCGCGTGGGGGCGATTCCGGGACATCACGTTCCGGTGGCCGGCAACCATGAGTGGCACCTGCCCGACGCTCAAGGCCTTCCGCGACTACTTCGGTCTCGGTCCACCTGGTACACGTTCACGCTCGGAACCTGGAGGCTCTATGCCTTGGACGGATACACCTGCGGGCGACAGCGGCGGTTGCGGTCCCGGCTCCGCCCAATGCGAGTGGCTTCGGGCGGAGCTCCCGAAGCACGCGGAACGATTTACGGCGTCCTCGCCGCGTGCTGGCATCAGCCGCGCGCTTCTCGCTCAGGAGACCGTGCATGAAAGCTCCACAGCTCGCAGCGGTCGATCCGTTCTGGAGGTTGCTCGCGGCCGCAGCGGCACCGACACCTCGTCTTGAGCAGGGCGCGAACACAACTACGAACGAGTTCGCCCACCGGATGGCGCGGACGCGCGAAGCCACCTCCTCGTCGGGCGTCGTCGAGATCGTTGGCCGGAACCGGCAGGCCAGCCGGGAGCCTGCATGCCCCTTCGGCGACCCCATCCCGAGACTCGATGGTTCACGGCTCAACAGCGGTATCGGGGTGGCCCGGAAATGACTCGACCTCTGGTCAGGACCGCGGCTGGATTCCGACAGTTTCGTTCGTTCGTCGAACGGCAAGCACGTCGTCGATCCAGGCGAGCGGCGGCTGCGCTGAGCCTCGACCTAATGCCCGTCCGGATCCTCGGCGTCCGTCAGCTTGGGGCCAGTCACGCAGTGCATAGCGGACGGCGCACGCCAAACACGGCTGCATCCGCGGCGGCGAGCCACGGGATGTCCTCCGACCCGGTGAACGCCGTTCCGCGTCCGCGCGATCTGCGAACCGGCTCACCCTGAGGACGCTCTGAGCTCCGAAGCGGAGCTTCCGGAGCGTCGGCGGCACCGTCGAGGACGTTCCGCTGGAAGCTCGAAGCGGCGGTACGTGGAGCAGATGCCAGCCGTCGAGCGGCGGAGGCGACAGGTATCGACGTCGATGACGACGGTCGGACTCGAGGCGGTTGGTCCCGTCCGTGGCCGCCTCGTCGGAGAAGTAGACGTGGTCCACCGGCAGGCCGAGCCTGATCCGGTAGAAGTGTGACTCTCCGAGCGGCACCTCGTACCGTCCGCTGGACCCGCTCGCCGGGTGCGAGCCGCCCTGCTCGACGAGCCGTCCGTCGATCCTGATCAGGTACCCCAGCGACTTGTCCTGGGTGTTGTGGGCGCTGACGATCGTCGTTCCGTCATCGCAGTTTCCGGCGATCACCACGACCTCGTCCGACGGTCCCGGATCAGCCTTCGCGCGGCGCTGCGAAAACGATAAGAACACCCATAACGAGCAGCAATAGCCGTTTCAAAACCTCGCCCCCTCCATCACGGCTCTGTGTGTAGCTCCCTGGCCGTATACCCCAAAGGCGACGGTATCAGTCGTTCGGAGGCAAGCAAGCACCTGCGCGCTCGTGAAGGTGGGAGGCGCGGATGGATGGGGCGGCCCTGCCGGGCCGCCCCCATCCAGCACCTTCGGCGCCCCTAGCGCCTAGCGAAGCTAGGAACGGATCTCGACGTCGGTGAAGACGTCGGTCTCGCCGATGCCGGTGACCGACGATGCGCGCTGTTACGAGCCGTCCGTCCACGCGGGGTAGATCGACCTGGTTGTTCGCCGCGATCCCGCTGTAGTCGCCGATGAACGCGCCGGATGCGAAGAATCCGTTGTCCGGGTTCCACGTCGCGGTGCTGATCCGTCGGTTCGGCCACGTGGCGCCGTCGTTCCTGGACACGGCCTCGAAGGTTCCGATGTCGTGGTTGTTCGGATCCTGTCGTCGGTCGAGCCACATCGCCACGAATCGACCGTTCTGATCGCTGCGATCCAGGGAAGAACTGGTTGTTCCTCGCCGGGTTGCCGTTGCTCAGGCTGATCGGGATCGCGTCCGACCAGGTCGCCTCCGTCGTGCGACAGGCTCACATCGATATCCCCGTTCCCCTGACCGCGGATGTAGTTCGTGTACACGAACGCCAGCGTCCCGGTCGCCGCGCTGTAGGCCAATCCGACGGTGTTCGGCGTGCGGAACGCCGTGTTGCGGGATCAGGTCCGACGCGTCCGGGTTGTCGGCCCACTGTCCGGGCTTGTTCACGTTGGCGCTTGAGGAGAAGCTCGAGCCGCCGTTGGTCGAGGTCTTGAACCGCAGGCCGTGGTCGAGCGACGTGTTGCACTCCTCGAGGATGTACGCGACGTCCAGCTTCCCGTTCTTCTCGACGACCGGGACCGAGAACTGGTTGGCCGAGAATCCCAGGCCGCCCGCCCCGGACTGTCGGCCACGACGTTCTTCTGCGTCCAAACCGCCAAGGAGGGTCCTGCGAGGGGACCGAGTCCGTGTAGAGCGAGCTTGATCGGGCAGGTGTCGCTGGAGCCGTCGTCAAGGATGTGGAAGCGCGTGTCACGTCACGTACAGCCGTCCGTACCAGGGGCTGCTCGGGTTGTTGTCGATCGTCATGTAGGGCTTGTCGTTGAAGGAGTGCGTGTCGACGGTTCCCGGTCGTCGCGTCGAAGTTCGTCGCGGCGATGGCCGCCCGACGACCGGGGGTCCACGTCGCGCCGTTGTCGAGCGACTTGTAGATCCTGGACCTCGGACTGCGGCAGTTCCCGGAAGAAGCAGAGTTGCGACAGGTAGAAGGCGTGGTCGCGAGAGCTGTACGCGATGGCCGGGTCTCCACCGTTGCAGATGTCGCTGGTCGGGCGGAAGACCGGAACGACCCTCGTGCTTGCCCACGTCCGTCCACCGTCGGACGTCCGCATGACGACCGTCCCGCCGCTCACGTAGTCGTTCGCGCCGGCAACGGCGACCATGGGGTTGTCGGTGCTGTACGGCGACGGACTCCTCGTTCTGCGGCAGCGGCGGATAGCTGTCGTCGTTCATCTGGACGTTGTTCAGCGATGTCGCGGTCGTCGTCGCAAGGGCGACGGAACTCGCGTACCTCGCCTGGGCCTGCATCACGGTCGGGTCAGACTGAACCGGACTCCGTTGGAGATGCCGCCCGAGAAGTTCTGGACGTGCTTGACCCATAGGGGCGCGGAGGTGGCCGCGACCCCGGTTGTTGGGGAGCCGCCACTCCTACCGCGGCCGCGACCGATACCGCCGCGACCAACAGACGGGATCCGCTCATAGGGCGTCCTTTCCGCTGGGACCTGCGAGGATCGAGCCCGCGTTGGCACCAGCTCTGCTCGGATGCCTGATTCTTCGCACGCTCCAAGGCTCCCCGTCGCCATGCGCCTGGCGTACACGATGTACCGCGGCGGAGGGTGCCTATCAGCGGCCCCTCAGGAGAGGAGGTATGCGATCGGCGCCGGCGCCATCGCGAGGAGCGCCAGCCCGACGATCGCGTTTGACGAGCAATCCACGGAAGCGTAGGTCCCGCCGCAGCGATGGCTGTAGACGAGCTACGTTCCGCGGCGGGTGACCCCCGGCCGCATGGATGCCACGGTGAGCAACGGTGCCCGACCGGACGAACCATGTTCCGCCAACGGTCAGGCTGAGCTCGCAGATGCGGTGGCGTGGAGGGTTCGGATGGGGGAGAGTGGGGTCCGTCGGCGCACGTCCATCTGGAGTACGACCAGTCGCTCGATGGTCGTGGTCGCCCTCGTCGGCGCGTCGCTGATCGTGACGATGTCGGCTCCGGCGCGTGCCGCCACGACGCTTCGTGTGCCCGAGGACTACAGCACGATATCGGCGGCCATCACCGCGGCCGCGCCCGGTGACACGATCGACGTCGCACCCGGCGTCTACTCGGGCGAGCGTGACCCTCAACAAGTCGGTGACCCTGCGCGGCAGGTCGCCGGGGAGCGAGATCGAGGAACAACACGACGATGCCTCGAAGCAGCATCAACCGTCGACGTGATCGCGATCCCTCCGGCGTCTCACCCGCACCGACCGTCACCGGCCTCGTCCTACGGAACGGCCTCTCCGGCGTCGTCGACGAAGAGTCCTGCGACGATCGCCGGGAACCTGCTCGTCGGGAACAACGACCAGGTCGACTACAAGATGGGGGGTGGTGGCACCTGTCGGGACAACGTCTTCCAGGATGCCCTCGACGACGGCATCGACATCAACCACCCGGTGCGCGACCTGGTCGTCGAGAACAATCAGATGGTCAACAGCCAGGGTGACGGCGTCGAGATGCGTCTCTAACGACGACGCGATCGGGAGCACGGCGCACATCACGTTCAGGGGCAACCAGATCCAGGGCACCCGAAGCGACGGGATTCGGATCATCGACTACTACACGGACACCAACCGGGTCATCGCGATCGAGCGGAACCTGATCCGCGACAACGGACGTGCGGGCGTCGGACTGCTCGACAACGGGACGACGGTCGAGGACTACCGAGCGGCGAGCATCCGCGAGCGGATCACGCGTCTTCCACAACACGCTGGTGAGGAACAACCACGGCATCTCGGGAGGCGACAACCTCATCGCCCTGAACAACGTCTTCGTGGGTCACGTCCTCGCGCTCAAGAACGTGGACGCCGGATCGGTCGCGAGCCACAACCTCTTCTGGCAGAACACGACGAACGCGAGCGGGAGCATCGTCGATTCGTCCGTCGTCGCCGATCCGTTGCTCGATGCGGGCTACCGACCGCAACCCTCGAGTCCCGCGATCGACGCGGGTGTCGGCGCATTTCGAGTGGAACGGCGACGTGGTGCTCGATGAGGCGCCGGGCACCTACCGAGGCTCGGCCCCCGACCTCGGCTGGCGGGAAGCGTCCTCCTCGTCCGGTGGCGGCGCGCCGCCCACGATGACCTCGGTCAGCGTCACGCCGACGTCGCCGGGGACGAACGCGACGCTGACGGCGAACGCAGCGGCTTCCGGACCCCGACGGCGATCCGATCTCGTTCACCTACCAGTGGCTCAAGAACGGCTCGAACATCGCGGGGCGCGACGAGCAGGACGCTGAACCTCGCCGCATCGGGGAACGGCGACCGGGGCGATCGAGATCGCCGTGACGGTACGAGCTTCCGATGGCTCGAACAGCTCCGCACCCATGACGTCCGCGGCGGTCGTCGTCGTCAACACCGACCCGACCTTCAACCAGGATGCTGGGGATCGGTCGAGCGTCGAGGGCGAAGCCGTGAACCTCCCGGCGGGTGCGATGGATCCCGACGGCGATCCGCTGACCTTCGCGGCGACCGGCCTCCCACCCGGCTTGTCGATCGATGGTGGGACAGGACTGGTATCGGGCACGATCGCCGCGGGCGCGGCGGGCTCGAGCCCGTTCGCGGTTTCGATCACGGTCCGCGACGGGGCGAGCGTCGACGCGACCGGACACCTTCAGCTGGACGGTCACGACCACGCCCGCCAGGCGGGATCGATCTTCCGCGGTGCGGCCGGGAAGGCGATCTCGGCGAGGAGCAAGCTCGCGTCCTCCGCCCGCCCGCGGTCGTCGCGGGCGATGTCGAGGTTGCCTCGATCCTGGTCCTGGGGGCGGCCGTCGTGACCCCGCCTCCCGGATGGTCGGTCGTCCGGACGGACGTGAACGGCTCGGTGTGGAGGCGGATCGCCTACGTCCACGTGGCCGGCTCGGCTGAGCCGGCTTCGTACACCTGGAAATTGTCGGTCACGTCGAAGGCGGCCGGGACACTGGCCGGCTACGGGGGCGTGGACCCGGCGAGCCCGATCGTGGCATCCAGCGGCCAGGTGAACGCCTCGTCGGCGTCGATCGTCGCTCCCGGCGTCACGAACCCCGCGAGCGGCGGCCTCCTCGTCGGCTTCTTCGGCATCGTGACCGACCCCGTGAACTCGGTCACGCCGCCCGGCGGGATGACCGAGCGGGTCGAGGTCACGCCGGCCAGCGGGAAGCCGAAGCCGGCGATCGAGCCTCGCGGACGTCATGCCGATCGGCGTCGGTGACACGGGGAGCCGGATCGCGACGGCCTCGGTCGCCGGAGCGAACGCGGGTCAGCTCCTGATCCTGCGAGCGAGCGGGTCGTAGCGACCGTTACGGCTTGACGAGCGTGATCTTCGTCCCGGTGCTGTCGCCGTCCGGATCGTGGTTGTCGGCCGGTTTGTAGGCGCCGACGGCCGAGGTGACCTTCGTGACGGTGAACACGATCGAGAGCTTCGACTTCGCGAGCTTCCGACCGATCTTGCACAGACCGCTCACGTTGGTCGTGCAGGTGCCGGTGGTGCCGTTCGGCCACTTGCCGGTCACGACCGCGCCCGGAACGACCGCCCGGCCCTGATCCTCGACGAGGATGCGCACCTGTGCGCGCCACCCGGTCGCGAGCAGCGCGCTCGTGTCGTCCAGATCGCCCGACGTGCACGGTCGCGGGCGGAGGAGGAGGAGGGCAGGGGCGGTCCCGGCGGGCCGTGGAACAGGTCGATCGAGAAGGATCACCCGCCCGTCGTGGTCGGTCGGGAAGGTCAGGTCGCCCGGGAACGGCCGTGACGCGGATCGTGTACGGTGCCGGCGAGGCGTCGGCATCGCATGCAGCGGTCTCCTGGCGGCCGACGACCGCACTCGTCCCCGGCGGCGCAGGTGCTGCGCGTCGAGCTCCCTTCCGTTCGGGTCGAAGCAACTGAGGCATCGAGGTCCGGGTTCCACTCGTACGAGCAGGCATCCGAGAGGACCGACGTCGAGCACGCAATACGGCTCAGCCCTCGATCGTGATGGTCGCGGCGATCGGCACGCCGGGGTCCGCCAGGCTCCAGGGTGAACGCCGTGTTCGATGCGCCCGAAGTCGGGGACCGAGCCGGTGAGGCGTTGATAGGCCGGGAACGTCGTCTGGCCCGACGCCGCCGGCGGCCATGCGCGACGGCCTCGTAGCCGTCGAGCAGCCCGGCGCCCCAATCGTTGTCGCTTGCCGGCAGGGCCGACATCGAAGGCCGTGCCTTCGATGTCGGCGCGTACGTTCGCCTCGGGTCCAGGCCGGCTGCTTCTGCCGGAGCAACGCGGCGACACCCGACACGAACAGGGTCGCGACAGTGCCGGTGTCCCTGCGGTCCGGCGACGTAAGTCGGAGACCGAGCCGGCGGCGGCCGGCCGCGATGTTCACGCCCGGGGCGCGCACGATGTCGGGCTTCGATCCGGTTGTCCAGGGTCGGCCCACGGCTCGAGAACCGGCGCGAGGTAGGGACCCTCCGCGTGCCGTACTGGGGGACGGTCCGGCGCCGACCAGTCGCGCCGTCGCGCCCGACCGTGAGCGCCTGGGCCGCGGAGCCGCGGCGACGCGATCGTTCCGGGAAGGTCGCCGCCGTTGCCCGCCGCAGCGACCACGATGCTTGTCCGTGGTTCAGCACCGGCGGCGTCCACCGCCTGCGAGCAGCCCGTCGAGGCCGTCGGACGGCACGTCCGAGCCGAGGCTGAGCGAGATCGACGTCCGACGCTCGCCCGGTCCGCGCACCACTGGATCCGAGGATGCCGAGGAGTCATCGCCGGATCCGCTCGCGTCGAGGACCTTCGCCGCCGACAGGTGCGCTGCGGGTGCGACGCCCTTCATCGAGCCCGGCGCTCGGACCGGGCCCGACCCCGTCGCCCACGGCGATCGACGCGACGCTCGGTGCCGTGCGCCGTGGTCGTCGTACGGGGTCGGTCTCCCGTTGATGTAGTCCATCCACGGGATCGGCGCTTGTCGAGTCGAGCTGCTCGTGGCCGGGGTCGACGCCCGTGTCGACGACCGCAGACCTCCGTCCCCGCTCCGGTCGCCGAGAAGGTGTTCTGGGCGGCCGTCACCCCGAAGTCCCGGTTGGCGGCGTCATCGAGCGCATGGATCGCGAAGTTCTCCTCCACGCGGAGAACGCCCGGCCGGTGCGCCAACGACGCGACCTGTCCGGGCGTGAGATGAGCGGCGAACCCGGGGATGCAGGAGAAGGTCAGTGCCGCGCGCCTCCAAGGTCCGTGTGTGCGCTTCGCATCGCACCGCGGTCAGCGAACGTGGCGACGACGCCGATGCGCTTCGTCGGGTTCGTGTGCGCGAGTCTCGCATCGAGGCCGTCCGAGAGATGGTCCCGGTTCCGGTCGGCGAGCGCATGCCCGTGGCTCGACGCATGATGCGTGGCGGTGGGCGGAAGCGGCGGCGGGCGGCGCGATCCGGGACGGCGAGGAGTCCCGCGGTCACGATCAACGCCAGACCGCGCCGCTTCACCCTGTTGTGCATCGGTCGAGCCCCCTCGGGACGACAAGCGGCACAAGTGTCTCCGACCGGCTGTGCGCACACAATCAGTCGAAGGTCCCGGGCCGCGGGCACCCGCGGGAAGCCCCGTTCAGGGGACAGCGTCCGGGCCGTCGACGGCCGAGTATCTGAATTGCCGTGCTCGTACTCGAACGAGATGGCGACCCTCGCGCGGTAGTGCGTCACGTGGCCGTCGTCGATCGTGACGTCCAGCTTGACGACCTCACCGACCCGAAGGTCACGGAGCGTGGCCGCCGCCGTCTCGACGGCATGTTTGGCCGCGTCCTCCCACGACTCGGTGCTCGTCCCGATCACCTCGGTGACGCGGTAGATGCTCTCGCTCATGACGCCCTCCCTCGACGACGAAGGCCCATCCTCGCACGACTGCGCCGCGGGACGTCCGTAGACTCGCTCGGTGTCCGCCTCGGAGATGAGCGTCTATGAGCGGGTCGGCGGGTTGCCGTTCTTCGAGCGGCTCGTCGGACCGGTTCTACGAGGGGTGGAGGGCGATCCGGTGTTGCTGCGCCTGTATCCCCATCCGGAGGACCTCGCCGCCGCGCGCCGGCACCTGTCGTTGTTCCTCGCTCCAGTACTGGGGAGGTCCGACGACCTACTCGGACGAGCGAGGCCACCCGAGGCTCAGGATGCGCCACGCCCGTTCGCGATCGGGCCCGAGGAACGGGACCACTGGCTGACGCACATGCGGGCGAGCCGTCGCATCCCTCGAACCGGAGCCCGACATCCGCGACGGCCCTCGAGGCGTACTTCGAGACGGCCGCCGAGTCGATGCGCAACCGCTTCTGACGTCAGGTCCGGCTGAGCCCGGCGGGATCGAGCCCATGCGGCCGGCCTGGTAGTCCTCGATCGCCTCGATGATCTCTTCCTTCGTGTTCATCACGAACGGCCCGTACCAGGACACCTGCTCGCGGATCGGCAGGCCGCCGAGCAGCAGCACCTCCAGCCCTGCGCGGTCCTTCTCCTCCTGGGTGGCGTCGGACCGAGGCTCGACCGCTGCGCCATCGCCGAACACGGCCAGCTGACCTTCGTGGATCGGCCGGCGCTCGGTCCCGACGGTGCCGCGTCCGGACAGCACGTACGCCAGGGCGTTGAACTCGAGGGCGCCACCGGGTCCGCAGTCGCGCGCCGGGCGCCGAGGTGGCGTGAGCGTAGGTGATCGGCGTCCGCGTCACGCCCGGGCCGCTCATGCCGCCCAGGTCGCCGGCGATCGGCCGGACGACCGCCCCGGCGTCTTCGGACGCGACCAACCCCACCTGGGCGGGCTCGAGGTCCTGATAGGCGGGCGGCGTCCACTTCTGCGCCGCCGGCAGGTTCACCCACAGCTGGACGCCGTGGAAGAGCCCACCGCCCTGCAGCAGGTCCTCGGTCGGCATCTCGCTGTGTACGACGCCGGAGCCCGCGGTCATCCACTGGGTGGCGCCGTCGGTGATGATCCCGCCCCCGCCGTAGGAGTCACGGTGCCGGATCTTCCCGTCCATCATGTAGGTCACGGTTTCGAGACCCACGGTGGGGATGGTCCGGCGCACCCTTCGCCTCTCCGGGCGCGTACTCCACGGCACCCATGTGATCGAGCATCAGGAACGGGTCGGCGAGGCTGAGGTTGATGCCGGCGGTCGCTCGCCGGACCTTGAACCCCTCGCCTTCGAGGAACGACGGCGCGTCCACGACGTCGACGACGGGGCGGCTGGGCTCGCCTTCGGCCGGATCGACGCCGCGGAAGGATCGTGGCATCGGCGGGTGTCAGTGCGGGCATCGAGGAGCCTCCGTTCGGTCTGTGCCCCGCGGAACGGCGCGCAGGGCCCGGCGTATTCCCGTCAGCGGCTCACGAGCGCCGCCCGCGAGCACCGCCGCCGATCGGCCCGATGTCGATCAGGGACGCCCACGACGATCGGGAGCGTCCCCGCGGCCGTGATCGCTCCGGTCGCGGTCGAAAGATCGTTGCGCGCGACGGCGTAGGCGAGCGTCGTCGTCGGCGCGACGAAGAAGCCGAGCGTCGGCCAGAACCAGCTCCCGTAGGCGGTGGCCAGGTAATCGGTGAAGATCCGCATCACGAAGACCACGAACCGCGGGGTGATGAGCGCCAGGATGGCGAACAAGCAGCCCATTCAGACCTCCTCTCCTCGGTGAGGCGCGACCGCCGCGACTTCGTCGCGGCGATCGCTGCAGCAACACGATGCAGCCGACGATCGCGATGCGTCGCGAACGAAACCACTGGAACGCGTAGGACAGGTGCGGCCCGTTCGTGAGCGGTGGCAGTGGCGGCGGCTCCGGCAGGGACCCTGCTGCGGCGGCTGTTGGGTCTGCAGGAGCAGATAGATCGGCAGGATGGGATAGGGGAGCTGCGCTCCGATCTGTCCCAGATCGACCTTCGTGATCCGCTCGACCGGTGATGCGGTCCCGGTCGGGACGGTGAGCGCGTCCGGCGGGAACAGGACGCCTCCGACCGTGACCGTCCCGGTCGGCGCGGCGGCCTCGCCGGTGACGGGCACTCCCTCGTCGATGGGGATCCAGCCGCGATCCACCACGAGTGCGGTCCCGTCGGGAGCCGAAGCGGGGTCAACACCTGATGCGCCAGGCTCTCCCTCGACCGACGACCTGCCGTACAGCAGCACCTCGTGCGCCGGGTCGTAGGTCCCGGTGGCCGAGGGCGGGGCGGAAACGGAGCGACGTCGGGTCGTTCGTTCCGGCGAGCAGGGCCGGCACGGCGCGAGGGGCGATGCCTCGGCGGCCGCGATCGCGGCGTTCGCGTCCCTGCGTCCGTGGAGACGGTCGAGCTGCCAGAAGCCCAAGCGGATGCACGTGATGACGATGATGAGCGTGACCGCGGTCAGCACGGCCGTTCGGAAACGAGGCGGCTGCACCCTCAGCTTCCGCTTGGTCTCCTGGATCGTGTTGCCGCCGTCGACGACGATGAGGGTTCCGGTCACGTAGCTCGCGCGCTCGCTCGCGAGGAACGCGATCGCCTCGGCGACCTCCTCGGGCGTTCCCGACCGGCCGATCGAGGTGTGCACCCCGGCGGCGGCCTCTTCCGGGAGTTGCGAACCCGTCGCGATCCAGCCGGGGGCCACGGAGTTGACGGTGACGCCGGCATGGCCGCACCTCCAGCGCGACGGTCCTCATCAACCCGTCCATGCCGGCCTTCGCCGCGGCATAGCCCGCCGAACCGGCGTTGGTCGCGATCGAACCCGTGACGGAAGAGACCATCACGACGCGACCCCAACCGCGATGGACCATCCCGGGCACCGCTGCGCGCGTGACGGCGTAGGCCGTGTCGAGGTTGAGCCGCAGGTCGAGGTCCCAGTCCGTGTCGGAGAGGTCGAGGAAGGGCCCGCCGGGCTGTCCGTCCATCCCGACGTGCACCATGCCGGCGTTGTTGACGAGGACGTCGACCCGGCCGAAGGCCTCGACCACCGCGTCGACCATCTCGCGCACCTGTCCGCGGTCGGTCAGGTCGGCGGCGAATCCCGCGGCGCGCGTGCCCGTGTCGTGCAGTTCCGCCGCCCGCTCGTGGATCCGTTCCGTGGTCGAACAGATCGCGACGGCGGCTCCTTCCCGTCCCAGGATCTTCGCCGTCGCGAGACCCGATCCGGTGGGGGAGCCAGCTCCGGTGACGAGGGCGACCTTGTCCGCGAGCTCGGCATCCATACGGGCCGAAGCGTACCGTCCGCCTCACCAGGCCACCTCAACCCCGCCTGCGATCGGCCGAAAACTGAACGCAAGACGGCGCGGTGGGGCCAGCGCGCCCGTTCAGGGCGCGCACGGCCCCACGACCGGGGTCGTTGCTTCGTCCGACCAGCGGTGCGACGCTCACGCGGTCGACCTGGCGGAGGAGCACGCGATGTTCGTGCAAGCGACCGATTACGGCAACAACGGGATGTCGGGTGGTGCGTTCTTCCTGTGGTTCGTCATCATCTACGTCCTGCTGGTGATCCCTACTACGGGATCTTCACGAAGGCGGGACGCCCAGCCTGGGCAGCGTTCATCCCGATCTACAGCACGATCGTGCTCCTGGAGGTCGTCGGACGACCGGTGTGGTGGATCGTCCTGTTCTTCGTCCCGATCGTGAACATCGTGATCCGCATCGTCGTGCTGAACGACCTCTCGAAGAGCTTCGGTCACGGAACCGCCTTCACGCTGGGGCTGATCTTCCTCAGCTGGATCTTCCTGATGATCCGTGGCGTTCGGCTCGTCCACCTACCGAGGTCCGATAGCGTCGCCGGGTGCGATGGCGCCCCCGCCGCCCCGCCGCCGGCCATGCCGCCGGCGTAGCTCCCTCGTATCCGCCGCCATCGGCTGGGCTCCGCAGCCGATGGTGGCACCCCCACCTGCTCGACCTGCAAGCGATCGACTCGGCGATCGATCGACTGGATGCACGCAAGCGGGCACTCGAAGGCGAGGGTGAGGCTCGCGGCGGCTGCGCCCAGGCGGAGCTCGCCGAGCGTGAGCTCGGCGAGCTCCGCCTGTCGATCGACACGTTCGACCGCGACGCCGCCAAGCTCGAGCACGAGATCGATTCGATCGCCCGCAAAGCTGCCGACGAGGAGAGCCGCCTCTACGGAGGAGCCGTCGCGAACGTGAAAGAGCTCGCATCGATCGCAACACGAGGTCGACAACCTCAAGAAGCGGAAGTCCGAGCGTGAGAGACGAGCTGCTCGTCGTGCTCGAGCGTCGGGAGGATGTCGAGCGACGAGCCAAGGAGGCGGAGGAACACGCGACCGAGCTCCGGATCGCCGTCGATCGCGTGGCGGGAGATGCGGCGCGCGAACTGAGCACGGTCACCACGCGATGCTGGTTGCACGCCGGGACGAGCGCGCGCGCGACTCGCGGCCGGGATCGACCCGGAGCTCCTCGAGCTCTACGAGGACTCCGGCCGCAGAAGAAGGGTGTGGCGGCGGTGGCGCTCGTCGACGGTGTGTGCCAGGGATGTCACGAGAAGCTCTCGTCGGTGGAGCTCGACCGCGTGAAGCGGACCGAGGGGATCGCCCGCTGCGAGTACTGCCGCCGGATCCTCGTGCTGCTGACCTCGCTGATCGTTTGGTGCGACGGGGCGGCGCGCGGCAACTCCGGCCCGGCCGGCGCCGGATCGCAGCTCACGACGCCCGACGGCGAGGTCGTCGCGGAGATCTCGGAGGACTCGGCGAGACCACGAACAACGTCGCCGAGTACACCGCAGCCATCCTCGGGCTCGAACGGGCGCGCGAGCTCGGCGCCACCGACGTCCTGCTGCGGTCGGACAGCCAGCTCTTGATCAACCAGCTCACCGGCACGTACACAGGTGAAGACACCGCACCTGCAGCCGCTCCATCGGAAGCTCCGCGAGCTCGCTTCGGGGTTCGAACGGATCCGATTACGAGCACGTCCGCGGGAGCGGAACGCCGAAGCCGACCGACTGGCCAACGAGGGGTCGATGCGTGGCTGTCCTCGCGGGGCCGTTGACGCGGTACCGTCGGGGTCGGAGGAGCCGGCCGGGCGGCCGCGCCCTGCGTCCCTCAACCGGACCGGGGCGAGGAAAGTCCGGACTCCGCAGGGCAGGACGCTGGCGAGAGCCAGGCGGGGGCGACCTCGCGAAGGGGCAACAGAAGCAAACCGCCTCGGCGCTCCGGCGCAGAGGTAAGGGTGAAACGGTGGGGTAAGAGCCCACCAGCGCGGCGGGTGACCGCCGCGGCTCGGCAACCCCGTCCGGAGCAAGGCAAGCAGGGAGCGTTCGAGGGCGGCCCGCCCGAGCTCCGGGTAGCCGCACGGCGCGGGCGAACCGCGACGCGGCGGGCGCGCGAGCGCCCGACCGAGAAGATGGTCGCCGGCGGCGCGTGAGCGCCGCGCACAGGATCCAAGCTTACAGGCCGGCTCCTCCGCCTCCTCGATAGGCTCGCGCGTGACATGCCGACCCCGCCGACCCGCGAAGATCTGGATGCGGCGCGACAGCGGTTCGTGCCCGACGTGCTCGCTCCCGGGCTGGACCTCGTGTTCGTCGGCATCAACCCGGGGCCTCTACTCGGGGGCCGTCGGGCATCACTTCGCCCGGCCGGGCAACCGGTTCTGGAAGGCGCTCCACGCTTCGGGGTTCACCGACCACGAGTGGTCGCCGTTCGACGATCAGGATCTGCCGACCGTAGGCCTCGGCATCACGAACCTGGTCGACCGGACGACCGCCTCGGCGGCGGAGTTGACCGCGGAAGAGCTCCGGACGGGACGCGGCGGCGCTCGAGGCGAAGATAGCCCGGTTCCGACCGGATATCGTCGCGATCACTGGGCATCACGGCGTACAGGACCGGCTTTGACGCTACGAAGGCCGAGCTCGGTCCACAGGACGACGCGCTCGCGGAATCGGCGGTCTGGGTCCTCCGAACCCGAGCGGGTTGAACGCGCACCATCAACTCGACGACCTGATCTCGGCGGTTCGCCGACCTCCGCGCGGCGAGCCGCATGCGCTAGGGTTCGCGTTCGTGGACGCCGACCCGGAGAGCGCGCTCCGTGCGATCCCTTGTTCGCCAGCCTCGACGGCGGCGCCATGGCGGACCTTGCCGGGTGCATGACCTCGTTCGAGGCACCGGCCGGTCAGGTGCTCGTCGAGATCGGGCAGCCGGGCTCGGGGCTGTTCGTGTATCAAGACGGCGAGGTCAGGTGGAGCTCAACGGGCGCGTGGTGACGCGCGGACCTGGGGACTTCTTCGGTGAGATCAGCCCTGCTAACCGACCGGCCGCGGACGGCCCGCGTCCGCGCGACGACGGGCGTGCGGTGCTGGGCGCTCGCGCGGAAGGACTTCGCACGCCTGCTCGAGGACCACCCGACGATCGCCGTGCGGATGCTGCCCGCCCTCGCCGAGAAGTTGGCCGACGCGACCTGAGCAGGCTTCAGGCCGACTCAGATCGACAAGGGTAGCGGCGTCTCCCTGGGTCGCTGCTCAGAGGGATGTCAACATGTTCACGACTCCGACGGCCTTCGTTCTCGTGAACCTGCTGACAGAGTTCTTCCGGAAGAGCCCGCGGTTCAGGTGACCGCTCAACGCCTGATCGCGCCCCTGCGCGACCGGAGCCGAGGCGTCGAGCGCCCGCCGGAACTGCGCGCCGGCGTGGTAGCTGGATCGGACCAGCGGCCCCGCCTCCACGTGCGCGAGCCGAGCTCCTCGCCGACCCGGGCGTGCTCCTCGAACTCGTCGGGCGTGACCCATCGGTCCACGGGGAGGTGGTACGCCGTGGGCTGGAGGTACTGACCCATCGTGAGGATGTCGACAGCCGGCGTCGCACCAGGTCGCTCATCGCCGTCGCGATCTCCTCCGGTCGCTCGCCCATCCCCAGGATGAGGTTCGACTTCGTGACCTGGCCCGGACGGTGGCGCTTCGCGAAGCGCAGCACGTCCAGGGTGCGGTCGTAGCCGAACGCGGGCCGGATGCGGTCGTGCAGACGACGGACCGTCTCGAGGTTGTGCGCGAACACGTCGGGCCCGGCGTCCAGAACGGTCGCGATGTCATCCGTCGCCGCCCTTGAAGTCCGACGGCAGCACCTCGGTGCCGATGCCCGGCACCGCGTCGCTTGATCGCGCGAACCGCGGCCGCCCACACGTGAGCGCCACCGTCGGGAAGATCGTCACGCGCGACGCCCGTGAGGACGACGTAGCGCAGCCCCATCGCTCGGACCGCTTCGGCGAGCCGGCGAGGCTCGTCCTCGTCGACCGGATCGGGCTTCGCGGTCATGACGTCGCAGAACCCGCAACGGCGGGTGCACTTCGCTCCGAGGATCAGGAAGGTGGCCTCGCGCTCCTCCCAGCACTCGCCGATGTTGGGGCACATCGCCTCCTCGCAGACGGTGTGCAGCGAGGCGTCGCGCATCAGATCCTTTCAGCTCGGTGTAGTTCGGCCCCGTCGCGAGCCGGACCTTGAGCCACGGCGGCTTGCGGGAGCCACGTGCGTTCACGCCGGGTCCGTTCGTCACCCCGACGAGTCGGCAGATGCAGGCGACGGCCCGAGGGTTGTGGTCGCGTTCGGCCATCGAGCCGAGTGTACGCTCGGACCGTGTCACCGACCCTCCGCGTCGCAGCGGTCATCGTGGTCCTCGCGCTGTCGGCGACCGCGTGCAGCAGGTCTGGTGAGGCGCGAACGGCGTCGGTCGCTGTGATGACCTGCGCAACCTTCAGGCGACAGTGAGCTTCCTCGAAGCGCCGAGCCCGGGGACGAGCGTGGGAGAGGTCCGCGGGGACATCGAGAAGCTCACGAGCACGGTAAGCGCGGTCGAGGGTCCGACGCGGTCCCCGATCCGATGGGCGGGGCGTTCTCCGCAGCGCGTGATGACTACCGCGACCTCCTGGACGGCATCGGCGACGACGATCCGCTTCTCGAAGGTCGCCGCCGAGGCCGCCGCGCCCGCGCCGCGCCTCAAGGCGCCTACGACGCCGTGGTCCGAGCATCTGGCGTGCGATCGGACGCCGTCGGGCTGAGGCTCAGCCGACGTCGGCGCGTGACAGCTGCGCATCGCCCTCGTCCTGGCCGCGTCGCGGGAGATGGGCCGGTCGCGCGGGCTCCGTCCCGCTGGCCCGGGAGGAAGACGTGGAAGGCCGCGCCGCCGCCCTCGCGCCTCGCCGACCCAGGCGCGGCCGCCGTGCAGCTGGGCGAACCTGGCGACGAGCGAGAGTCCGATCCCGTCCCGGGCGCATGGGGTGACGCCGTCGGACCCTGACGGAACGGCTCGAAGATCGCCTCGCGGATCTCGGCCGGAACGCCCGGACCGTCGTCCTCGACCGCGATCGCGACGCCGCCGTCGCGCGCGCCGTCACCTTCAGCCAGATCCGCCGGTCGGGGGCGTGTGCCGCGCGGCGTTCATGAGCAGGTTCTCGACGATCCGCTCGACCTTCGCCGGATCGACCGCGATCACGACCGCATCGGCCTCGGCGACCACTTCTCGCCCGCGTCAGGATGTCGAGGCTCTCGACGGTCCGCCGCGCGAGGGCGCCCACGTCGGTCACGCGGTACTGCGGCTCCACGATGCCCCGGTTGAGCCGGTCGATGTCCAGCAGATCCTTCAGCAGCCGGTCGAGCTTCGATGCGTTCTGCGCCAATCGCCGGAGCAGATCCCCCGGTCGGCGTCGGGCATCTCCGGTGTCCGCTCGAGGGTGAGGGACAGCCCAGGATGGAGGTGAGAGGACTGCGGAAGCTCGTGCGAGACCGCCGCGAGGAACGTGTTCTTCATCTCGTCGAGCGCGCGCAGCCGCTCGGCCGCGTCCCGCTCCCGCTGCTCGCTCTCGCGCAGAGCCTGCTCTGCCAGCTTGCGTTCCGTGATGTCGAAGATCACGCCCTGGAGGTACAGCGGCGTGCCGTCGTCAGCGTGCAGGAACGTGGTCTCGTCGTGCACCCAGATCGTGCGGCCGTCGGGGGTATGCAAGCGGTACTCGGCGCTCAGGGCATCCCGAGGTCGCCGCGAGCGGTGTAGCTCGCCCCGACCGCATCTCGTTCGCTCGGATCCATCAGGCGGAGCCACAGCTCGGCATCCTCCAGCCACTGCTCCGGGGTGACACCGGCGATCCCGAGGATCCTGGGGCTGACGTAGACCGACTCCATGCTGGCGTCCGGCCGGTCGAGAGTAGATCGCGGCCGGGATGTGCTCGACGATCCCCGGTAGCGCTCTTCGGCTTCGCGGAGCCTCCGTTCGGCGGTCTTCTCTCGGGTGACGTCGTGCATGACGCCTTGGGAGAACAACGGTGTTGCCCTCCTCATCTCGGATCACGACCGCCTGGTCGCGCACCCACATCCAGGTGCCATCACGATGTTGGAACCGGTACTCCGGCGTCGAAGGGCTCGAACGTCGAGGCATGCGCCCGGACCGCATCCGAGCGTCCGCTCGCGATCGTCGGGGTGCAGACGGCTGCGCCAGAGCCGATCCATCGATGCGCCATTCGTCCGGCGCGTACCCGAAGATCGTGGCGACCTGCGGGCTGACGTAGACACGGGACCGAGTCTTCGCCGAGCGTGTCGATGTACGTCACCGACGGCAGCGTCCTCGATCGGCGATCGGTATCGGCGCTCGGCATCGTGCATCGCTTGCTCGGCCGCCTTGCGCTCGCCGACATCGATCAGGAAGCCGTGGCTGAACCGCGGTCGTCCGTCCTCGTCCCGAACGATCGAGGCTTGGTCGCGCAACCACCGGACCGTGCCGTCTTTCGCGGTGACCCGATGCTCCACGTCCAGAGCGGCTCGCCATCCACGTAGTGGTCGCGTTCCGCTTCGGCGACCCGCTCGCGGTCGTCCGGATGGATCATCTCGCTTCCAGATCAGGGTTCGGCCTGCCACTCCTCCGGCGTGTAGCCGAGGATCGTCTCGACCTGCGGGCTGACATAGACGGTCGGCCAGAGATCGGGTCGTTCGGGTCGAACTCGTCGAGATAGCGTGATCAGCCGGGGATCTCCTCGACCGAGCTGCCGGTATCGCTCTTCCGCCTCGCGCAGCTGCTCTTCGGCCGCCTTCTCCGCCGTGATGTCCTGGAGCACGCCATGCCACTGACGTTTGCCGTCCGGACCGGCGACCACCATCGCGTGGTCGTGCAACCACGGTGATGCGTGCCGTCGGCTCGGACGACCCGGTACTCGACGCATCGAACGGATCGCCCGTCTCGTTCGTTCGCTTCGACTCCACGCAGCACGCGCTCGCGGTCGTCGGGATGCAGCATGCGGACCCACAGGCCTGGATCCATCAGGCGTTGTTCGGGGCTGTAGCCGGTGAGGCGTTCGTACTGCGGGCTGATGTAGAGCGCGGTGCTCAGGTCGTCCGTCGCGTCCGGTGTAGATCGCGACCGGGAGCTGCTCGACGAGCGTGCGGTAGCGCTCCTCGGCCTCGCGGGAGCCGCTCCTCCGCTTGCTTCGCGCTCGGTGATGTCGTAGATCACGCCCTGCCAGTACAGGGGCTTCCCTTCGCCGTCGCGCAAGAGCTCCGCGTCGTTGTGGATCCAGATCACCCGTCCGTCGCGGGTGATCGATCGGTGATCGACGCTCCACACGGTCGCCCGTAGTCGGCCTGATCGGCGGCCATCACCCAGCGCGCGATCATCCGGATGGATGCTCTGCTCCCACAGCCCGGGTACCGCCGTCCATTCCTCAGGCGTGGCAGCCGTAGACAGCCTCGATCTGCGGGCTGACGGTACACGTCCTCACCGGTGACGGCGTCCTCGACGTACACGATCTCGCGGGAGTCGCTCCACGAGGCTCCTGAACCGGTCTTCGGCTTGCGATGAGGGCGCGCTCGGCCGTTCGGCGAGCCGTCACGTCGTAGAACACGCCTTCGGCGTAGAACCGACCGTCGCTGAGCACCGAGACACGCCTGGTCGTGCACCCAGATCACCCGTCCATCGCGGTGGATCATCCGGTACTCCATGTCGAACGGCAGGCCGACGCTGGCGGTCGCCTCCCACCGCGGCGAGGACCTCCTCGCGATCGTCCGGATGCAACATCCGCGCCCACGTCTGCAGGTCCCCGAGCCACTCGGCGGGGCTCACGCCGACGAGCGCTTCGATGCCCGGCGCGACCCAGCGGTCGCTGACGTCGCCCTCGCGCGTCGACCTCGATCATGTAGGCCACGACGGGAAGATGCTTCCAGGAGCGTGCGCCACCGCTCTTCCGCTTCGCGGAGCCGGTCCTCGGCGTCGTGACGCTCGGTGATGTCGAGCATCACGCCCTGATAGATCAGGCTGCCTCCCGAGCTCTCCGTGACCGGATTCGCCTCATCTCGGAGCCAGCGCCATGATCCGTCGGCGCGCGCATCCGGTACTCGTCGACGAACGGTCGGCGGTCCGCGACGGCGGCGCTCCATGCCTCGAGCACACGCGGCGCGTCGTCGGGATGCGCGTGGTCGTGCCAGGCAGCCGGATCGCGCATCCAGTCCGCAGCGTCGTATCCGAGCACGTGCTCGATCTGCGGGCTGATGTAGGTGGCCGGAGCCGTGCCGGGGCATGCTCCGCATCCCAGACGTACGCGATCGCGGGCACGCGCTCGACCAGCGTCTGGTACTGCCGTTCGGCGGCGAACGCTCGAGCATCCGCCTCCTTCCGGGCCGTGATGTCGTACATCACTCCCTGCGACAGGGTCGGGCCACCACTCGCGTCGAACGCGACGTAGTTGCGCCTCGTCGCGGATCCAGACGAGCTCTCCATCGGTCCGGTACGAGCGGTACTCGGCAACGAACCGCGTCCCGGCGTCGTCGGCGTCCGCCGACGACGCCAGAACGCGCTCCCGGTCGTCGGGGTGCATCATCTCCACTCCAGTCGTCCGGCGATAGCGTTCCGGAGAGACGCCGAGGAGCTGCTCCACCTGCGGGCTGACGTAGAGGTGTCGGTGCGTCGCCGGGTCCCAGCTGTACGAGACGGCCGGCGTTCCTCGATCAGCGCGCGCAGACGGGCGTCGGCCGTCTCCACGCAGGCACTGCTCCCGATTCGCGTGGGATGACCGGCGGAGCGCGAGGATGCGCGGTTCCGACGAGCGACAGGAGAGCGAGACCGAGCAGCCGCCGAGACCGTCGGAGGCCAGTCCGATCCTGCAGCCGCTCGAAGATCCCGAGAGCGCTGCCCATCGCGAAGAGGACGACCACGGCGCGCCGCGACGCTGAGCACGTCGCGTCGTCCGTTCGGCCGCCGAGGGGGCTGGATGGCCGCACACGTTCGCGCACGTCCCACCGGTTATCGGGCGAGGAACGAGGCGTCTGAACTTCGCGCCCGCCGCGCCTCGATCTCGGCGATCGGGCCCGGGGAGGCCGCGCGGGCTGGTCGGCCGGGCCGAGGCTCAGAAGTGCGCGAGGTCGCGCATGGCGACGAAGATGTGGTCGGCTCGGGCTCCATGTAGCAGTGCTCGAGGGCGGCCGCGAACGGCATCGCCGGGATGTCCGGACCGCCGATGCGCACGATCGGCGCGTCGAGGTCGAACATCGCCTGCTCCGCGATCGTCGCCGCGATCTCGGCACCGGCACCGTAGCGTCCGGTTGTCCTCGTACACGACCATCGCGCGTGCCGTCTTGCGCACCGACGCGAGGATCGTCTCGGTGTCGAGCGGCGCGAGCGAGCGCACGTCGACGACCTCGGCGTGGATCCCTTCGTCCTCCTCGAGCCGCGCTGCCGCGTCGAGACAGCGGTGGAGGTCGTAGCCGTAGCTCACGACGGTGAGGTCCGTGCCTTCCCGTTTCACGTCGGCCGGACCGATCGGTATCGGCCGCGGAACGTCCGGGCACCTCGCCCTTGATCACGCGGTAGCACTTCTTGTGCTCGAGGAACAAGACCGGGTCAGGGTCGGCGATCGCCGTGTGCAGCAGTCCGCGCGGCGTCGGCCGGGGTCGACGGCATGACCACCTTCACGCCGGGGATGTGCGCGTAGAACGCTTCGATCGATTGCGAGTGGTAGAGCGCGCCCGTGGATCCCGCCGCCGCACGGCGCTCGGATGACCATCGGGCATCCCCAATCGCCGTTCGTTCGGTACCGCATGCGGCGACGCCTCGGAAAGGATCTGATCGAACGCCGGGTGGATGAAGTCCGCGAACTCGATCTCGGCGATCGGCGAGCAGGCCGTGGAGCGCCATCCCGATCGCGACCCCGACGATGCCGGACTCGGCGAGCGGCGCATCGACCACGCGCTGCTCGCCGAACTCGGCCATGAAGCCCTCGGAGACCTTGAACACGCCGCCGCGCGCTCCGACGTCTTGACCGATCAGCACGATGCGGTCGTCGGCCGCCATCTCGTCGTGGAGGGTGTCCCGGATCGCGGTGACGAGGTTCTTCTCCGTCACGCGTCGCCCTCGGCGAAGACGTTGCGGGTCGCGGTCGACGGATCGGGATCGGGGCGTCCCAGGCGGCCGCTGATCGCCGACCTCGACCTGGGCCTTCACCTCGTCGTGAACGGCCTGGATGGTGCTCTCGATCGGTGATGCCTGCGTCGATGAGGTACGTGCGCGAACCGTTCGATGGGATCGTGGCTCCGGCGTCTCCTCGACCTCTTCGCGCTGACCGGTAGGACTTGTCGTCGTCGTCGGACGTGTGGGGAGGAACCGGTAGGTCTTGCACTCGATCAGGGTCGGTCCTTCGCCGGCGCGAGCGCGGTCGTGCGCATCCTTCATCACGCGGAAACAGGCGAGGACGTCGTTGCCGTCGACCACGAACCCCGGGATCCCGTACCCTGCGGCGCGGTCGCGACGTCGGCCACCGCCATCTGCTTGGACTGCGGCACGCTGATCGCGTACTCGTTGTTCTCGCAGATGAACACGACGGGAGGCGATGGATCGCGGCGATGTTCAGGCCCTCGTGCCAGTCACCCTCGCTGGTGGCACCCTCCCCGAACCAGCTCGCGACGACGGCATCTTCGTTCCGGTACTTCATGGCGTACGCGATCCCGGCCGCGTGCGGGACCTGCGTCGCGATCGGCGAGGAGTGGCTGACGATCCGAGCTCCCTTCGAGCTCCAGTGGGCTCGGCATCTGGCGCCCGCCCGAGGTCGGGTCGGTCGCCTTCGAGAACACCCCCAGGAAGATCTGTTCCGGCGTCATCCCCGCGACCAGGACCACGCCGAGGTCGCGGTAGTACGGGACCCAGATGTCCGTGCCGCGACGCATCGGCCACGCCGTCCCGATCTGGCAGCCCTCGTGGCCCGAGACAGGGACGACGAACGGAGCGCGTCCCATCCGGTTCTGTCGGAGCGCGGCTTCGTCGATCGAGCCGAGCCGTCACCATGGTGCGGTGCATGCGCCAGCAGATCGTCGACGGCGAGGCCCAGGGACCCGTGGGCCGTCTCGGTCACCTGCGCGGACACGTCGTGCCTCCTCGCACCCTGCGGCGAGTCTACACCGGGGCCACGACCGACCCCCTGGCCGGTGAGGCGGGAACAACGGCAGCGGGTCGAGGCGTTGCGCTCGATGATGGCGGCGCCGGTCGCCTGGTCCATCCGAGGGAAGGATCTCTCTTAGCATGAGCACGACCATGGAACACGTCATCGAAGTGACCGAGCGAGACGTTCGAGCGGACCGTCATCGAGGGGCTCGAGCGAACGGCCCGTCGTCGTCGACCTGTGGGCCGAGTGGTGCGGTCCCTGCAGGACGCCTCGGCCCGATGCTGGAGAAGGTCGCGGCGGAGCGGGAGGGGGCGTTCCTGCTCGCCACAGGTGGACGTCGACGCGAACAGCGTCGGTCAGTCGCTCTTGCAAGCCGTGCGCTCCCAGGGCATCCCGACCGTGCGTCGCCTTCCGCGACGGCCAGCCGGTCTCGATGTTCATCGGTGCCTATCCCGAGGAGGAGGTCAACCGGTTCATCGATTCGATCCTGCCGACCGGCGCCGAGCTCGACGCGAAGGAGGCCGAGCAGGCTGCCGAGTCGGGCGACGTCGCCGCTGCGGAACGCGGGTTCCGGGACGCCCTCGCCGAGGATCCGGAGAACGAGGATGCGGCGCTGGGGCTCGCCAAGCTGCTGATCGACCGCGGCGAGCTCGACGAGGCGCGAGCCGCTCGTGGCGAAGCATCTCCCCGCGCCCGAGGCCGAGCGACCTGCGTGCGGTGCTCGCGGTCCACGACTGGGCCGAGGGAACGGGTGACGGGACGCTCGCCGAGGCGAAGCGGCTCGCGGCGGCCGGCGATTGGGCCGGCCGCACTCCCGGCATGATCGCAGCGCTCGCCGAGGACCGTGACGGCGCCCGGGAGGCGCTCGGTCACGTCGTTCGCCGTGCTCGGGGACGAGCACGAGCTCGTCCCGAGTACCGGCGGCGGCTCGCATCGGCGTTGTATTGAGGACGCGGGAGAACGCGACGATGATGCCCGACCTGCACGGCTCGATCAAGGACTGGTGGGATGCGGATGCGCATCACTACGACCGTTCGGTCGGCCACGCGATATCGGATCCAGTGGAGGCGGCCGCCTGGAGGGCGGCGCTGCGGCGGTTCCTCCCGCGCCGCCCTCGCGCGTGTTGGACGTGGGGGCCGGGACCGGCTCGCTCTCTCCTGCTCGCCGCCGAGCTTGGTCACGAGGTCACCGGCGCTCGACCTCTCGAAGAGGATGCTCGACCGCGCGCGCCTGCAAGGCGGAGGAGCGTGGTTCGGCGATCTCATTCGTGGTCGGGGCGGCCGAGGCACCGCCCGGATGGGCCCGTTCGATGCCGCGATCGAGCGGCACGTCGCCTGGACGCTTCCGGATCCCGTCGCCGCGTTCAGCGCCCTGGCGTCGCGGTTGCCCCTACCGGCCGCGTCGTCCTGTTCGAAGGGTTCGTGGGGCGGTGAGGGTCCGCTCGTCGAGGTCAAGGACGGGATCGTCGGCGCCTCATCCACCGGATCCGGGGTGACGCGAGCGATCACCACGGGCCGTATCCGCGAGGCGTCGGTGCGCCGCCTTCCCCTCGCGGCGACCACGACGCCGGCGCCATTCGTCGACGCCGTGCTCGCGGCCGGGTGGCGCGCGGTGCAGCTCGAGCGGCTCCTCGACGTCGAGTGGGCGGCGGAACAACGGGAGCCATGGCCGCTCGGGCGCGCTGACAGACGCCCCCGCTACGCGATCGTCGCCGAAGCCTGAGCCTCGGGTTCTGCCGGCTGATCCAGACATCCGTCCGGTACGCGAACGCGACCTCGCTCCGCCGGGACCGAGCCGGCGGACGGCGGCGGCGACCGCTCCCGCTCGTCCGGCTGCGAGGGTCGCGATGAAGCTGATCGACGAGACGCGCGCGACGATCCGCTCGCGCGTCGTGTGTCGTGCACGTACGGGAACGAGGTGAGCTCCGGCGGCCGGGAACGCCTCGCTCGCATCGAAGGCGGCTCTCCACCGGAGCGACCGGTGGCTCGGCGTGTCGCCGTCGGTACGGCCCGATCAGCTCCGTGAGCTCTCGGATCCACGGGACCGACTCGTCGCGGACGTTCCACACGAGGGCGATCGGCGCACCGGGCCGCAGCACACGGGCCAGCTCGGAGAGTGCGCGTTCGCCGTCGAACCAGTGGAACGCTTGCGCCGCCACCGCCGCGTCGACGGCGCCGTCCGCCGAGCGGCAGGTCCTCGGCCACGGCGTCGAGGATCTCCACATCCGGGAGGTTGTGGCTCAGGGCCTCGCGCATCGCGGCGAGCGGTTCCACGGCGAGGATGCGCGACCCCGACGGGGCCAGCGTAGACGCGTGAGCTTGCCGGTTCCCGCGCCCAGCTCCAGGAGCGTCTCGCCCCGGACGCCAAGGACAACTCGGTCGACCAGGAACGCGATGGCTCGATCGGGGAACCCGGGGCGTCCCCGCTCGTAGTCGGCGACGGCGTGCTCGAAGCCGAGGACCGAGGGATGGACGCGAGCGTCAGACGGCATCCGCGACCTGGAACGCCGCGAGACGATCTCGCCGGGCGCAGGTTCGAACGAGAGGTCGAACACCTCGGCCAGGTGCCGCTCGGCGAGCGGGAGAACATCGGACGACGCCCACGCGACGACCCAGCTGAGCCGACAGCGAGGTCTGTCCGCGGTCTGGGAGGCCGCACGCGACGATGCCGTCGGAACCACGACAGGTCGGTCTCGCAGTTGAGCGCGAACCCGTGCAGCGTGACGCGTGCGCGCATCAGCCGAACGCCGATCGCGCAGATCTTGTCGTCGCCGACCCACACGCCGGTCTGCACGTCGGCGCGACGCTCGCTCGCGACGCCGACGTCCGCACAGATGCCGGATCACCGCTTCCTCCAGCCGCCGGAGGTAGTCGACCGGCGTCGGTCTGCGATCCGAGGCCGAGGATCGGGTACCCGACGAGCTGACCCGGACCGTGGAACGTGAAGGAACCTCCGCGGTCGATCATGCGAACCAGCCCGCCGCGTGCTTCGACCTCGTCTGAGACCACAGCGAGCTCGTCGACCTTCGCACGACGCCCGGCGGTGAACACGGGAGGGTGCTCGAGGAGGATGACCGTGTCCGGGATCTCGTCGGCGAGTCGTCGCTCCGCCAGCCGATGCATCGCCGCGTTCGCGACGTCGTACGGGACCGTTCCGGGTCGGATCAGCCAGGCGGGTACGGGCATGCGATGGGCAGCCCTCAGACGCCCGAGGTCCTCGGCGAAGTCCCAGGTCTCGAGGTTCTCCTTCACCGCGCGCGAGGAACCGGGTGGCGAGCTCGCCGTCGATCACCCGGTGATCCCACGACATCGAGATGTTGACCATGCTCCGGATCGCGATCGCGTCGTCGATCACGACCGGACGCTTCTACGATCGCGTCGAAGCGACAGGATGCCGACGTTCGGCTGGTTGATGATCGGGACGCTCGACGACGGATCCGTACGGACCGGGGTTCGTGATCGTGAACGTCGCCCCCTGCACCTCGTCGGGCTGGAGCTGGTGCGACCGCGCGCGTTCCGCCAGGTCGGCGATCGTCCGGGCGACGCCGATCGGTGTTCATCCCGTCGGCGCCCTTGATCGACCGGCACGATGAGTCCCCGCGTCGTAGCTGACGGCGATGCCCATGTTCACGAACCGGTGACGAACGATGTTGTCGCCGTCCAACCGCGCGTTGACGTCCGGGTACTCCAGCAGCGCGTCGACGGTCGCGCGAACGACCATCGGGCAGGTAGGTGATGCTTGACGCCGTAGCGATCGCTGGAACGTCGTCCTTGATCCGCTCGCGCAGCTTGACGAGGTGATCGACGTTCACCTCCACCATGGTCCAGGCGCGCGCGGACGTCTGGCGTGGAGGCGAGCATGTGCGTCGGCGATCGCCTCGCCGGATGTGGGAGATCGGGAACGATCTCTTCGCCGATGCCCGCGCTCGACGCGGGCGATCGGCTGCGCCGGCGCCGTCGACGGGGCGGTCGCGCACGCTGGCCGCGTGGCGCGGCCTGCCGCACCGATGAGATGACCGCCATCACGTCCGCCTTCGTGATCCTGCCGCCGCTCCCGGTCCCCGCGATCTGCGCCAGGTCGAGGTCGCGTTCCTTCGCCAGCCGGCGAACGAGCGGCGAGAGGATCTGCGACCGCGGCCCGCGATCGGGCACGGTCGCCACCGCCGCAGCCGCTGCGGCGCCGCAGCCGCCGCCGCGGAGCCACTGGAGCCGCAGGTGCCGCAGGTGGCGAGGCAGCGCGATGCCTCTGAGGAGTCGGCGCCCGCCGAGCGCGGCAGCGACCGCGTCGGCTCGAAGGCGCCGCCCCGGAAGCGGGTGAGGAAGCCGCGCGCACCGGAGGCGGCGTCGCCAGCCGGCTGGCGGCGCGCCAGCCTCGATCGATCTCCATCAGCGCCGTCCCGACCGGAACGGTCGCGCCCTCGGCGACCAGGATCTTCGTCACCGTGCCCGCCACGGGCGAAGGCACCTCGGTGTCGACCTTGTCCGTCGAGATCTCGAACAGCGGCTCGTCGCGCGCGACCGCGTCGCCCTTCGCGCTTCAGCCACTTCAAGATCGTGCCCTCGACGATCGTCTCGCCGAGCTGCGGCATCTGGATCGACGTCACATCGTCCCTCCTCACCAGCGCGGCCAGCCGGTCGACGGCCGCCTCGATGTCGGCCACCTGCGGCAGGAACGCGTCCTCCAGCGGCGGCGAGAACGGCACCGGCACGTTCGGCGGAGCCAGCCGCATCGACCGGCGCGTCGAGGTGTTCGAAGGCCTTCTCGGCGATCACCGCCGCGACCTCCGTGCCGATCCCGAGGAACCGGTAGGACTCGTAGAGGACGAGCGCCCGCGACGTCTTCTCGATCGAGCGCAGGATCGTCTCCTCGTCCAGCGGGATAGACGGTGCGGAGGTCGACGACCTCGGCCGAGATGCCCCGCTGGCGAGGGCCTCCGCGGCCTCGAGCGCCTTGTGCACCATCGCGCCGTACGTGACGATCGACACGTCCGAACCCTCGCGCTTCACGTCGGCCGACCCGATCGGGATCGAGGAACTCGGGATCCTCGGACACCTGTTCCTTGATCCGGCGGTAGATCCACTTGTGCTCGAGGAACAGGCTCGGGTTGTCGTCGCGGATCGCCGACTTGAGCAGCCCCTTCGCGTCGGACGGGAACGCCGGGCACATGATCTTGATCCCGCCCGCGTAGCGCGTACCACGGCTCGGGATTGATCGAGTGGAAGCTCGACGCGCGCACGCCGCCGCCGCTCGGGCCGCGCAGGACGACCGGGAGCGGCACGCCGGCGCGGTAGTGGTAGCGCGACGAGCACGGTCGTGATCTCGTCGAAGCCGCTGCGACATGAAGTCGGCGTACTGGAACTCGGCCACCGGACGCGAGCCCCTCCATCGCCGCGCCGACCGCCATGCCGACGATCGTCTCCTCGGCGATCGGCGTGTCCATCACGCGCTCGGCGCCGAAGCGCTCGATGAAGCCCTCCGTGACCTTGAAGGCGCCGCCGTAGACGCCGATGTCCTCGCCGAGCATGAAGACGCGCTCGTCGCGCTCCATCTCTTCCCAGAGCGCCTCCGCGATGCGCGATCAGGTAGGTGGCCTGCGCCGTCCTCGCGCGCGCTTGCCGCGCGGCTCGGCGCCGTGGCCGGCCGCGCCGGCTTCGACCTGCTGCGTCGCCATCAGCTCGCCTCCGTCCCGCCGCCGCGGCCCGGCTCCTCGACCCAGTAGCCGTCCTCGACCCACACAGCCCTTCGTCGACGTCCCCGGGCTCGGGGAACGGTGACGCCAGCGCGTACTCGTAGCCCTCCGTCGAACTCGCGCTCCACGCGCGCCTGGATCTCGCGCGACGTCCTCGTCCGTGACGACGCCCTCATCGCGTCAGGTACTGCCTCGAAGTTCTTCACGGGGTCCTTGGACGGCATGTAGTGCTCGAGCAGCTCCGCGTGGCACGTACTTCGCCGGGTCGTGGCCGGCGTGTCCACGCCACCGGAGCGAGACGGACTCGATCAGCGTCGGGCCGCCGCCGTCGCGCGGGCTCGCTCGACGGCCTCCCGGGCGACGCCGTAGACCTCGAGGACGTCCGCTGCCGTCGACGCGGACGCCCGGGATCCCGTAGGCGGCCGCGCGCTCGGCGATCGTCGGCACGGCGAACTCCTTCGCGTTCGGCGTCGAGTAGGCGAACTGGTTGTTGTTCACGACCCACACGACCGGCAGTCGGAAGCACCGCCGACGTGTTGATGGCCTCGTGCCACCGGCCGTTCGACGTCGCGCCGTCGCCGCAGATCGCCATCGCGACGCGGCCGCTCGCCGGCCCGCTGGTACGCGCAGCGCGGCGCCGACACGCGACCGGATAGGCGATCGGGAGGTGCGACATCACCGCGTAACGTGCGGTGGCCGTACCAGTCGCCGATGTGGCTGTTGCCGTCCCGGCCTCGCGAGGTACCCGTCGATCCGCCCCAGAACTGCGCCATCACCCGGTTGAGATCGAGGCCCTTCGTCAGCTGCGCGGTGAGGTCGCGGTGCGTGGGGAACAGCGAGTCCTCGGGTTCGAGGGCGTAGGCGACGCCGACGTGCGTGCCCTCCTGTCCGCGACCCGAGTAGATCGCGCCCGGGCAGCCGGCCCTGGCGGTAGAGGGCCTCCATCCGCTCGTCGAAGTACCGAGCGCAGCTTCGAGCAAGTAGAGGATGTCCCTTCAGCCGGTCGTCGGGAGCGGTCGGCCGCTGGCGGCGGCATCGGGTTCGACCTTGGTCGCCACGGTCCTCCTCTACGGCGGAATGCAGCGCCTTGCCGGCGAGCGCGAGCATCGCCTCGCCGAGGCCTTCGGACAGGGTCGGGTGCGGATGGATCAAGCGCCGCGACGTCCGCCGGCGATCGCCTCCCAGGCGGTGATCAGCATCGCCTCGGCGATCAGGTCGGTGACGTGGGGCCCGATCATGTGCACTGCCGAGCACCGGGCCGTCGCCCGCCTCGGCGACGACCTTCACGAACCCGCCCTCGCCCACGATGTTCGCCTTGCCGATCGCGCGGAAGTCGAGCTTCTCGGTCACGAGCGAGCGGCCGCGTCTCGCGTGCCTGCGCCTCCGTCGAGGCCGACGCTCGCGATCTCCGGCGTGCAGTAGGTGACGCGAGGGATGTTCGCGTAGTCGATCGGCGGCACGTCGATCCCGGCGATGCCGCTCGGCGACGGCGATGCCCTCGGTGAAGGCGACGTGCGCGAGCTGCAGCGGCGTCGCGGCCACGTCGCCGACGGCCCACGATCGCGGGCGCGGTCGTCCGCAGCGAGTCGTCCACCTGGACGTAAGCCGCGTCGGTCGAGCTCGACGCCGGCCTCCTCGAGCCCCGAGTCCGTCGGTGACCGGCGCCGCGCCCGATCGCGACGAGGCAGATGTCGGCCGTCACGCCGTGCGACGCGCCGTCCGGCTTCGTAGATGACCTGGACGGCCTCACCGGTCTCGGTGACCTCCCTTCACGGCCGCGCCGGCGACCGCGGTGATGCCGCGCTTGCGGAACGCGCGGCGCGATCTCGTTGAGAGACCTCGTCGTCCTCGAGCGGCGCGAGCCGGGGAGAGCCTCGACCAGCGTGACCTCGGCGCCGAACGAGCGGTACAGGGACGCGAACTCCAGGCCGACGGCGCCGGCGCCGATCACGACGGCCGAGTCCGGGATGCGGTCGACCGCAGCGCCTGGTCGCTCGTGATGCATCGCGGCGCGATCTCGAGCCCGGGGAGCATCTTCGGACGGGACCCGCTGGCGATCACCACGTCGCGGCGGCTCGAGCGCTCGGTCGCCGCACCTCGCACCGTCTGGCCCGATCGGATCCGGCGCGTGCCGGACACGACCTCGATCCCTCGAAGCTTCACGAGCCCGGTGAGCCCTTCACGATCTTGTCGACCATCGAGTCCTCGAAGGCAACGGATCGCCGACCAGTCGGGCTCGCCGGCGGCCTTGATGCCCCACTCGGAGGCGCGCTCCACGGTGTCCATCACGGCGGCCGACTGCAGCAAGGCCTTCGTGGGGATGCATCCACGGAGCAGGCAGGTGCCCCCGAGGCGTTCGCCCTGCTCGACCATGGCGACCCGCTTGCCCAGTTGCGCGGCACGCAGGGCGGTGGAATACGCCGCCGGTGCCAGCTCCGACTACGACGACGTCGAACGGGTCGCCCATGCGGAGAGCCAGTCTACCGCGCGTTCGCCACCCGGCTCGGACGCGGGCTCCGAGTGCCCGCGCGTACGATGCGCGCGATGGAGGACTCGTCGAGCTCAGCACACCGCCGCTCGAGAAGGAGCACGCCGCGCTGGGGGCGAAGCTCGGACCGTTCGGCGGCTGGCTGATGCCGATCGAGTACGCAGGCGCCCTCGCGGAACATCGAGCGGTCCGGGAGCGCGTCGGGCTGTTCGACCTGACCCATCTCGGCAAGGTGGAGGTCGCCGGGCCTGGGGCGCTGGGGCTGCTCCAAGGCGTCGTCACCAACGACGTTTCGACCGTCGACGTCGGCGAGGGCGCGATACAACCTCGTGCTGAACGAGGGCGGCGGCGTGATCGAGGACCTGATCGTCTACCGCCTGGGCGAGGACCGCTACTTCGTCGTGCCGAACGCATCGAACACGCAGCGCGTGCTCCAGATCCTCGGTGAAGCCGATGCTCCCGATCGCGTGCATCTGATGTACCACCAGGACTGGTGCTTCCTCGCGGTACAGGGCCGAGCGGTCGCCGTCCATCGTGACCGCGTTGTTCCCGGAGGCCAGGAGCTGAGCTTCATGCGGTGCGTCGAGTCGGCCTACCGCCGGCGCCCCGTGATCGTCACGCGCTCCGGGTACACCGGCGAGGTCGGATACGAGCTCTTCACGTATGAGGACATCGCCGTCGACCTCTGGCGCGAGCTCGTCGATGCGATGGCGGACGTTCGATGGGATGCCGTGCGGGCTCGCATCTCGGGACGTCCTCAGGCTGGAGATGGGCTACCCGCTCTACGGGCAGGATCTATTCGAGTCATCCACTGCGTTCGAGGCGGGACTCGGATGGGCGGTCTCGCTGGACAAGGGGGATTTCCGCGGGCGAGAGGCGCTCGTGCGGCAGCAGCGCGAGGGACTCCCGAGCAGGCTCCGCGGTCTCCGGATGCACGAACGGCGGCATATCCCCGCGCGCCCATTACCCGGTGTTCGACGGGGATCGCGTGATCGGCGAGGTCACGAGCGGGACGTTCTCTCCACTGCTCGAGACGGGGATCGGCCTCGCCTACCTTTGGCCGGCCGATGTGGCCGACGTGGGTGCGGAGGTCGAGGTGGACATCAGGGGCCGGCGGGGCGCCGCGACCGTCGTGCGGCCTCCGTTCGTGGATCGCAGCCCCGCTAGAGGGCCATCGGCGGTTTCAAGGCCCGCACGAAATCTCCGATGCCGTCGCGCCTGAAACGAACGTGATCGAGCAACCGGGACAGGATCCTCCGCGCCCGCGGTGACTCCCGGGTAGCAGCGACGATCACGTACAGACCCGAACCCGGGATCCGATACGGCCGACCGGCCCGAATCCGGCGCCGCCACGAAGTAGGACCAACGGGTCGCCGCTCCGCTATCGGTGCGACACACCCGCCCCCACGGGCGACGAGAGTCGCCGGGAGTCGGCCGCGCCGTGCAGGAACGCTGGGACGTTGTTAACGAGGACCTCGCAAGGACGACGTACAGCCGGCCCGGTCGCGGAGATCGGAAAGCAAGGGCCCGGAGGCGGCGAGGTAATACAGGTCGCTCGGAACGCCTACGCGCGTGGCGTCCACCCACGTGGCGACCAATCCGGCGGTGCTCGGCCGCATCTCAGGCCACGTGTCGGGGTGAGGCGACGCGACGAACCCCTCGTGGAAGTCGTTCCGGTCCATCGGGACGGCCTGCCATCCGTGGGGGACGAGCCCGCTCACCGAGCCGGCCGTCACGCGGACGTACGGTGACCCCGTAGGACGGATGCTGGATGGCGGGCTGTTCGAGGTCGGGGTGCGGGCACTCACGCCCGTGCAGCTCAAGGCGGCGAGCATCACGATCAACCCGAGGATCGTTCTCTGCACCCAGCGGTTCTCCTGAGCGGAGGATACGCCTCCGGCGGTGCTTGCCGCCACCACCGGACGTCGGGCTCAGGAGACGCCGACCGGCGGGGCGGCGAGTCGCTTGCCCTTCGCGGATCGGGAGGCAGAACGAGATGCGGGTGCCTCCGCCGGGAGCGGATCGGCCCACATGACACCACCGTGCTCCACGATGATCTGGCGCGCCAGGTGCAGACCGACCCCGGCGCCGGATCTCTCCTTCCGCAGCGTCGGCTCGCCCGTGGAGAAGGGCTGGTCGAACGCCTGGTTCGCGATGCCCGGTCGAGACCTCTCCCCGGTCCGTCACGGTGACGACGACGCCTTCGTCCAGCGTGCGTGCGAGCAGCTCGACCGCATGTCCGGCGGGGAGTAGCGACAGGCGTTGTCCAGGAGCTCTCGAACGACCCCGCCGATGCGGGCACCATCCGCGATCGCGTGGAAGGTGTCCGGTACCTGCGCCGTGATCGGGACGGACGGGTACGACCGGGATACCTCGTCGACGGCGTGGCGGACGAGGGGACCGAGATCCACGTTGGCGACCTCGAGCGCGAAGGTGCCCCGTTCCAGTTCGGCGATCGTGATGATCTCGTCGACGATCTGCATCAGGCTGTCCAGCGAGGACTGCAGCTGCTCGATGAACTGCTCCCGCTCCACCGGCGGGACGTTCGGGTTCCGCAGGACGTAGGCGATCCCCTTCGCAACCGTCACCGGGGTTCGCAGCTCGTGCGAGATGTTCGCCAGGAAGTCGGCCTTGGCCGACGTGCCCTGGGACACGTTCGCCCGCAGCTCGTCGAGCTCCGTCTCGAGCTCCATCGCGCGAACGACGGTGCGAGCGACCTCGGCCCCGAAGGCCGTTGCGACCATCGCGGAGAGGACGACACCGCCTCTCGAGCGCGGCACGGACCGCTCGAGCACGACCTCGGGACCCTCCTCGCGCAAGACGTACCCGGCGGCGCCGGCGGCGAGGGTCTCGGCGATGCGGTGAGGGTCGCGCGCCGTCGAGCGAGCGACGACGCTCGTGGTGGGGAGGAGGCGCACAGGCGCCGCACCAGCTCAGGGCCGGTGGGACCTTCGAGGCCCAGGTCGACGACGACCACGTCCGGACGCGTGCGAGCGGTGGACTCGACCGCGCGGAACGCGTCGGACGTGACCTCGATCTGGAGATCGGGCGCCGCGTGGAGCAGGTGGTATTGCAGGCGCGCGACCTCGTCCGCCGAGTCGAAGAGCAGCACGGTCGCCATCTGCTGGGGATATCGGCCGACCCTCTCGGAGGTTGAGCGAGCTACGTCGTGGGGGTCGAACGGCGGAGCGAGGCTCTGCTCAGTGCACGATTCAGTGCACGATGCCGGTGCGGATCGCGATCGCGACCGCTTGGGCCCGGTCGTTCGCGCCGAGCTTCTCGAAGATGCGCTCGAGGTGGGTCTTGACCGTGTGGGGAGAGATCCCGAGCTCGGTGGCGACCTGGCGGGTCGTCGCCCCGTCCGCCACCTTCTGGAGGATCTCCCGTTCGCGCTTGGACAGCGGCGCGGTCTTCGGCTCGTCGCCGACCGCTTGCGCCTCCTCGATGAACGTCTTGGTCAGCTGCGGGTGGATCACCGCATTGCCCTCGACGGCGTTGCGGGCTGCATCGACGAGCGCGTCGGGAGAGGCGTCCTTGAGGAGGTACCCCGACACCCCCGCCTGGATCGCTTCGGAGATGGCCCCGCGCGACTCATCGATCGTGATCAGGATGATCTTCGTTTCCGGCGAGGCCTCGCGGATCCGGCGGGTCGCCTCGATGCCGTCCATCCCCGGCATCCGGACATCCATGAAAACCGACGTCCGGCGTGAGGTCTCGGGCCTGTTCGACGGCCTCCTCCCCGCTCCCGGCCTCTCCGACGACGACGACGGCATCCTCGGAGAGCTCCAACGCGGTCCGGAGCCCTTCCCGCGTGACGGGATGGTCATCAACGATGAGTGCGCGGATCGACATCGGTCTCCTCGAGGGAAGGGGCGGTATCGTTGGGGAAGCATAGTGCCGAAATATCCGTGCCGGACGAATGGCCGACGAGAACGAACGACGAGGGCGGGAGCGATCCGATGGATGAGCACGAAGGCGCAACGCCGACCCCCATGGTCGCGGTTGAGGCTCCGGAGGCCGGTCTCCGCGACCGTGTGCTGCAGGCCCTGATGCAGGTCTACGACCCCGAGCTCGGCATCAACATCGTCGACCTCGGCCTCGTGTACAGCGTCGACGTCAGCGACGAGGGGACGTGGACATCACGTACAGCCTCACCACGATGGGATGTCCGATCGGCCCGCTCATCGAAGACCAGATCCGCGCCTTCCTGGCGCCGATCCAGGAGATCCGTGAGGTACGGCCCGAGCTCGTCTTCCGGCCTCCGTGGTCCCCCGAGCTGATGTCGGACGAAGCGAAGGCATCGCTCGGCATCTTCTGAGCGCGGCAGCCGGTTGACGTTGCACCTGCAACACGGGTAGAACGACCGTCTGACCCGACCGGTGGGAGTAGGGATCGTGATCCGAACGCGTGCCCGTGGACTCGTGGGCCTCATGATCCCGTCGCGTTTGTGCTGTCGACCCTGAGCAGCGAGCACGTCCCAAGCTCAGTCGAACCCGAACGCGAAGGAGGATCTCCGCATGACCGAGTACGCGAACCCTGATGTGCTGGTCTCCACCGACTGGCTCGAAGCACAGCTCGACGACCCCGATGTCCGCGTGATCGAGGTCGACGAGGACACGACGGCCTACGAGAAGGGGCATATCCGCGGCGCCGTCGGCTGGAACTGGACCACCGACCTGCACACGCCGGTGGGTCGCGACTACTTGGATCAGGGCGGCTTCGCCGAGTTGCTCTCGGTGGCCGGCGTCGGATCGGGGACGACGGTGGTCCTCTACGGCGGCAACAACAACTGGTTCGCGGCGTACGCCTACTGGCTCCTGAAGCTCCGCGGCGTTCGACGACGTGAAGCTGCTGGACGGGGGCCGGAAGAAGTGGGAGCTGGAGAGCCGGGAGTTGGTCCAGGACGTCCCGAGCTTCGAGCCGTCCGATCACGTGCTGCTGGGTGACGAGCGGCCCCAGATCCGCGCCCTCCGCGACGAGGGTGATCTCGAAGGTCGGTTCGCCGACCGGATTCGTCGACGTCCGCTCGCCCGAGGAGTACCGCGGCGAGAAGCTGGCCCCGGACCATCTCCCGCAGGAGCAGGCGCAGGTGCCCGGGCACATCGCCGGAGCAGCCAACATCCCGTGGGTGAAGGCTGCGAACGACGACGGCACGTTCAAGAGCGCGGACGAGCTCACGGCGCTGTACGAGGCCGAGGGGATCACCGCCGACCGCGACGTCATCGCGTACTGCCGGATCGGCGAGCGCAGCTCGCACACATGGTTCGCGCTGCAAGAGTTGCTCGGCTATCCGAACGTCAAGAACTACGACGGGTCCTGGACCGAATACGGCTCGCTCGTCGGTGCACCGGTCGAGCTGGGCTGAGGAGGGGATATGTCAGAGGTCGATCGATTCAAGGAAGCCAATGCTTCGTTCGCGGAGCGCTTCGACAAGGGGAACCTCGGAGATCCCGCCGGCGCGACCGCTCGTGGTCCTGACGTGCGATCGACGCCCGTGTGGATCCCGCGGCGTTCCTCGGGCTCCAGATCGGCGACGCGCACGTGATCTGGAACGCCGGTGGGCGGGCCACCGAAGACGCGATCCGGTCGCTGTTGATCAGCAGCTGGCTGCTGGGGACCCAGGAGTTCGCCGTGATCCACCACACCGACTGCGGGATGACGAAGTTCACCGATCCCGTGCTCCGCGACATGATCCGGGACCAGGCCGGGGTCGAGGTGGACATGGAGTTCCTCAGTTTCGGGGATCCGGATCAGAGCGCTCGGGATGACGTCGACGCTGATCCGAGGGACCAAAGGGTTCCCGGACGGCGTGACGGTGTCGGGGCACGTCTACGACGTGCGGACCGGTCGGCTGCACGAGGTGGTGGGCCCGAGCGCGCTCGCGTGACCCACGCGCTCAGGGTGCTTCGGGGACGCCCACGATCAGGTTGGTGAGGCCGCCGATCGCGAGGCCCAGTCCGAACCCACCCAGAACGTCGAGCGGGTTGTGGGCCCCGAGGTAGATCCGGGCGAAGGCGACCAGAACGACCGCGATCCACGGCGCCCAGCGCCAGGGGCCGCGGAGGTACGGCGTCGCGCACCATGCGAGCCCGGTCGACCAGCATGACGTGACCGGACACGAACGAGAGACCCGTGGTGGGCGTCCCGGCCCTGATCACCGCTCCGGGCTCCGTGACGCCGGGCCGCTCGCGTTGCACGACCCGCCACACGAGCCGCTCGGTGAGGAGCTTCAGAGCGGTCACGATGAGCGCGGCGGCCGCGAGACGCGGCCGCCGCGCGGCGAGGCGATCACCGCGACGATCGGCCCGACCGCGAGGACGCCGAGGAACTGCAGGTTGTGCGCGGCGAACGTCAGGCCGTTGGGGAGACCGTTGATCCACGAGAACACCGCGTGCTCGGGGCCGGGAACGCGGTGACTGTCCGCCACCAGCGCGCACAACCCGAACACGACGAGCCCGGCGACGGCGGCGCCCGCGTCGAGGCGTCTGCGGACGAGCGGCCGGGAGCCCATGGTTGGGACCTTATCCATCGATATCCGTCGATAGCCATGGATGCGACGTGGTGCAACGTGGCCGGGGTCGTGAATCCGACCCCTGGAGTAGACTTTCGAGCGTGATCGGCGGGGCACCCGCCCCGATCGAATATCGAAGGGGAACACCGCGTGGCCGTCAGCCAAGAGGAGCACCTCCGAGAGCTGAGCAAGGGATATCGGTTCGACTGGAAGGACGAGTCGAACTCCGTCTTCGAGCCCAAGCGCGGGCTGTCCGAAGCGGTCGTCGAGGAGATCTCTGCTCGGAAGTCCGAGCCGGACTGGATGCGCAAGCGCCGGCTGAAGGCCCTGAAGCACTTCGAGCAGCGCCCCATGCCGTGGTGGGGCGCCGACCTGTCCGGCATCGACTTCGACAACATCTACTACTTCATCCGGTCCACGGAGAAGCAGGCCCAGAACTGGGAGGACCTGCCCGAGGACATCCGCGGGACCTGGGACAAGCTGGGCATCCCCGAGGCGGAGAAGAAGTACCTCGGGCGGCGTGTCCGCGCAGTACGAGTCCGAGGTCGTCTACCACAAGATCAAGAAGGAGCTGGACGACATCGGTGTGCTCTTCACCGACATGGACTCCGCCCTTCGCGACTACCCCGACCTGGTCAAGGAGCACTTCGGCACGCTCGATCCCGGCGAACGACAACAAGTTCGCCGCGCTCAACACCGCGGTGTGGTCGGGCGGCTCGTTCATCTACGTCCCGCCGGGCGTCCACGTCGACATCCCGCTGCAGGCGTACTTCCGCATCAACGCCGAGAACATGGGGCAGTTCGAGCGGACGCTGATCATCGCGGACGAGGGTTCGTACGTGCACTACGTCGAGGGCTGCTCGGCCCCGATCTACACGAGCGACTCGCTGCACTCCGCGGTCGTCGAGATCAAGGCGATGAAGGGTGCGCGGGTCCGCTACACCACGATCCAGAACTGGTCGACCAACGTCTACAACCTGGTGACCAAGCGCGCGGCCGCCTACGAGGACGCCGTGATGGAGTGGGTCGACGGCAACATCGGCTCGAAGGTCACCATGAAGTACCCGTCGATCTACCTGCTGGGCAAGGGTGCCCGCGGCGAAGTGCTCTCCGTCGCGTTCGCCGGCAAGGGGATGCATACGGACGCGGGCGGGAAGGCGATCCACGCCGCCCCGTACACGACCAGCGTGATCACGTCGAAGTCGGTCTCGAAGGACGGCGGCCGGACCGGTTACCGGGGCCTCGTTCGCGTGGAGCCCGGCGCCCATCACGCCCGGTCGAACGTCCGATGCGACGCGCTGATCCTGGACGAGGAGAGTCGCTCCGACACCTACCCCTACATCGAGGTCGAGGACGAGACGGCGGCGCTGGGCCACGAGGCCACGGTCTCGAAGGTCGGCGAAGACCAGCTCTTCTACCTGATGAGCCGCGGGCTGTCCGAGGTCGAGGCGACCGCGATGATCGTGAACGGGTTCATCGAGCCGATCACCCGCGAGCTGCCGATGGAATACGCGGTCGAGCTGAACCGCCTGATCGAGCTGCAGATGGAGGGCTCGGTCGGGTAGCGAGCAGGGGGCCGACCCGCGGCGGACGTGGCCGGCTCGGTCGTGAATCCGACCCATTGAGTAGGATTCCTTCCGATGACGTCCACCACGTTCGACGAAGCCGCGTTCGAGCTGCTGCCCAAGACGACCGGAGCCGCTGCAGCGCATGCGCAAGCAAGCGTTCGAAGAGTTCCGCGCTGCTGCCGATCCCGTCGCAGGAGACCGAGGGTGGCGCTATACCGACCTCTCCGGACTTCGAGCTGTCGTTCGGACCGCACGTGCCGGGCGGCGTGAGGACGACCTCCGGGCAGGATCCTGGACGAGCTCGGCATCGTGTTCACGCGATCTCGACGGGGCGGCCGAGTCCCACGCCGACCTCGTCGAGCGCACCCTCCACGCGCTCGTTCCGACGGACCGCACCAAGTTCACCGCGCTCCACGGAGCGTTCCGGACCGGGGGAACGTTCCTCTACGTGCCGCGCGACGTTCGGTGTCGAGCTGCCGCTGCAGACGCTGACGTACCTCGACGCCGACGGCGCGGCCACCTTCCCGCACACGCCTGCTTGATCGCCGGACGAGGGTGCCGACGTCACGTTCATCGACCGCTTCACCTCGCCGGACCTCACGCCGGGCGCTCTCCGACGCGGTCGTCGAGATCGTGGTCGGCGACGGCGCGCACGTCCGGTACGTCTCGATCCAGGAGTGGGGTTCGGGCGTGACCCACCTGGGCGATCCAGCGTGCCCGGGTCGGCCGCGACGCCGAGTTCCGCTCCCTCGCGATCGGGTTCGGCGCCTCGCTCGCTCGGGCCGAAGCCGAGACGGTGCTCGCCGGACCCGGTGGGTTCTCCGAGATGCTCGGGGTCTTCTTCGCGGACGGCGACCAGCACTTCGATCATCGTTCCGTCAGGATCACGTCGTGCGCCAACTGCAGCAGCGACCTGCTGTACAAGGGAGCGCTCCGCGACGCCTCGCGGGCCGTCTACAGCGGCTGGGTCCACGTTCGACCCGGGGCGCAGAAGACCGACGCGATGCAAACGTCGCGCAACATCGTCCTGTCCGAGCACGCGAAGGCCGACGCCATCCCGAACCTCGAGATCGAGGCGAACGACGTGCGGTGCGGGCACGCGGCGAGCGTCGGGCCGGTCGACGACGAGACGGTGTTCTACCTCGAGAGCCGGGGATCCCGCGCGCGGAGGCCGAGCGGCTCATCGTCACCGGCTTCTTCCAAGAGGTCTTGGACCGGGTCCGTCTGGACGAGGTCCGGCACAACGCCGAGCTCGCGATCCAGGAGGAGCTCGCCGAGCCGTCCACCGCGGAGGTGCGGTGATGACCTCGGCGGTCCGCGTGTGTTCGGTCGATGACGTGCCCGAAGGTGAGGCGCGCCGCTTCGCCGTCGATGGCCGCTTGGTCGCCGTGGTGAACCTCGGCGACGAGGGGTTCCGCGCCGTCGATGCGATCTGCTCGCACGAGCACTACTACTTGGACGAGGGGAGGTGGACGTGGATCTCGAGACGATCGAGTGTCCGAAGCACGGGTCCACCTTCGACCTCGACACCGGCAAGCGCTCGAACGCTCCCAGCGATCAAGCCGGTGGATGTGTTCCCCGTGACCGTGACCGACGACGACGTCCTGATCGAGGTGTGACCGGATGACCCAGAACGATGCCAGTGCTCCGCGACGCTGCAGGTCGAGGGGCTGCGCGCCGCGGTCGGCGACCAGCGAGATCCTGCGAGGGATCGATCTCACCGTGCCAGCAAGGTCAGATCCACGCGCTGATGGGCCCCAACGGGTCCGGCAAGTCGACGCTCTCCAACGTGATCATGGGGCGGCCCGGATACCGGATCACTCGAGGGAAGCGTGGTCTTCAACGGCGAGGACATCACGACCCTGACGCCCGACCAGCGGGCCAAGCGGGGACTGTTCCTGGCGATGCAGTACCCGACCGAGGTCCCGGGCGTGTCGGTGGTGAACTTCCTGCGGACGGCGTACCAGGCGGTCAAGGGAGAGCAGATCTCCGCGCTGGCGTTCCGCAAGCACATGAAGACCCAGATGGATCGGCTCGGGATCGAGGACGCGATGGTGCAGCGGTACGTGAACCAGGGGTTCTCGGGCGGAGAGAAGAAGCGGAACGAGGTCCTGCAGCTCGCCGTGCTCGAGCCCTCGCTCGCGATCTTGGACGAGACGGACTCCGGTCTCGACATCGATCTCGTTGAAGCTCGGTGGCCGAGAGCGTCAACGAGCTGGTCGGGCCGGAGCTCGGCGTGCTGATCATCACGCACTACCAGCGGATGCTGAACTACATCACCCCGGGGTTCGTGCACGTCATGATGCAGGGACAGATCGTGAAGTCCGGCGGTCCAGAGCTGGCGCACGAGCTCGAGGACAAGGGGTACGCAGGGCATCCGGCAGGAGCTCGGGATCGAGGCGCACGACGTCGTCGACGAGGGACCGGACGAGGGTGTGGCGTGAGATGAGCGGGTTCGACGTCGAAGCGGTCCGGCGTGACTTCCCGATCCTCGAGCGCACCTTCGACGGCAAGCCGCTCGTCTACCTCGACTCCGGGGCAACGTCCCAGAAGCCCGTCAGGTGATCGAGGCGGAGTCGAACTACTACCGACTCCACAACGCGAACGCCCATCGCGGCATCTACGCGTTGGGCGAGGAGTCCACCGAGGCGTACGAGGGAGCTCGAGTCGAGGATCGCCCGCTTCTTCGGCGTCGAGGACGCATCGCGAGCTGGTGTTCACGCGCGGGACCACCGAGTCGATCAACCTCGTGGCGTACGGGTGGGGCCGCGCCTTCCTGGGTGAGGGCGACGAGATCGTCATCACCGAGATGGAGCATCACTCGAACATCGTGCCGTGGCAGATGGTCGCCGAGGCGACCGGCGCGACGCTGCGCTACATCGGTTTGACGGATGACGGCCTCCTGGACCTCTCGAACCTCGGTGAGCTGCTCGACGAGCGGACCAAGATCCTGGGCGTGACGGCCATGTCGAACGCGCTCGGGACGATCACGCCGTTGCAGCAGCTGATCGATGCCGCGCACGCGGTCGGAGCCGTCGTCGTGGTCGATGCGGCCCAAGCAGCCCGCACCTGCACCGCTGGACATGCGACGGTCTCGACGTGGACTTCCTGGCGTTCAGCGGTCACAAGATGCTCGGGCCCGACCGCGAGCGGCGGGCTGCTGGCCAAGCGCGAGCTCCTGGATCGGCTGCAGCCGATGTTCGGCGGCGGCGACATGATCAGGAGGTCTTCCACGATCACGCCACGTGGAACGACGTCCCGTACCGGTTCGAGGCGGGAACGATGCAGGTGGCCCAGCAGGTCGGCTTGGCCGCGGCGTGCGACTACCTCGATGCGCCTCGGCATGGACGCCGTGCGCGCTCATGAGGTCGAGATCACGCGATACGCGATCGACCGTCTGCTCGAGGCGGGCGCGGTGGTCTACGGTCCGAAGGACACCGACATCCGCGGAGGGACGGTCAGCTTCTGGTACCGCGACATCCACCCGCACGACCTGGCGACCATCCTGAACGAAGACGGGATCGCGATCCGGGCCGGGCATCACTGCGCGCAGCTCGTGATGCGTCGCTACGGGACGCCCGCCACCGCGCGAGCTTCGTTCTACGTGTACAACACGACCGAGGAGGTCGACCTCTTGGTCGCGTCGCTCGCTCGCGCGGGCGATATCTTCGCGTCCTAGAGGGTTCCGACGCACGACGGGAGACGATGTGGCGCTCGACGACATCTACAAAGAAGTGATCCTCGATCACTACAAGAACCCGCGGAACAAGCGGGACCTCCCCGGTGCCGAGGTTTCGTGCACCCGGAACAATCCGCTGTGCGGGGACGAGATCACCGTGTTCGCTCACGTCGATGACGGGACGGTGGCCGAGCTGACCTTCCAGGGAGCGGGATGTTCCATCTCGCAGAGCTCCGCTTCGATGATGACCGAGGCCGCCGCGGGCAAGACGGTGGACGAGACGCTCGAGCTTGCCGGGTGGTTCCGGGGGATGATGGCCGGCGAGGTCGAGCCCGACGACGACCGCTTCGGCGATCTCGTCGCGCTCAAGGGCGTCGTCAAGTATCCGATCCGGATCAAGTGCGCCGTGCTCGCCTGGGACGTCTTGCAGGAGGCGCTGCAGGACGCCGGCGAGGCGACCGGCGCCCAGCCGCACTACCGCCGGCTGAGCGCGTTCACGGTTCGACGCGGCTTCGCCGGGCGCGCGGGTGGGGCTCCGCGGCCGCCCGTACGATGAACCGATGCGCGTGGTCTTCAGCGAGGACGGCCGTGACTTCCAACGCCGTGACTGGACGGATCTGGCTCGCGTCGACCCCGCCGGGACGATCTTCCATCGACCTGCCTTCCTGAAGCTCTACTGGGAAGAGTTCGGTGAGACGCCCGACCACCTGTTGCTGGCGTTCGCGGAGAGGAAGACGGCCGCCAGGTGGCGGCCGTCGCCTTCGAGCGGATGGACGACACGCTTCGGTTCCTCGGTGGAACCGAGGTGACCGACTACATGGGCCCGGTCGGCGAGCCTTCGACGCAGGAGCAGGTCGCGAAGGAACTGTGGGCGGCACTCGTTCGCCGCGACGATTGGCGCTCCGCCGACCTGCGGGGCCTCGCGGAGGACCGAGCGTGGCTCGGTCTCCTCCGCGAGGCGGCCAACGCCGAGGGGCTCGTCGTGCGAGAGGACGAGGACCAGAACGGGATCGCTCCGTTCATCGCGCTCCCGTCCACCTGGGAGGGGTACCTCGGATCGCTGCCCGCCAAGCTCCGTCACGAGATCCGGCGGAAAGCCAAGAAGCTCGAAGCAGAAGCCGGTCCGTTCCGGATCGTCGTTGCCGACGAAGATTCGCTCGAGACGCTGCTCGATCGATTCGTCGAGCTCCATCGGATGAGCGAGGGTCCCAAAGGCGTGTTCATGGTGCCGGGGATGGAGATCTTCTTCCGCCGACTGGCGGCGGCGTTCCTGCCCGAGCATGTCTTCCGGCTGACCTTCATCGAGGTCGGGGGCGAGCTGGCTGCGGGCACGATCGGCTTCGTATGCGACGGGACGTCGTACCTGTACAACTCGGCGTTCGATCGCGCCTGGGGCTCGCTCGCGCCGGGGATGGTGCTCGTGGCCGAAGACATCCGCCTCGCGATCGAGGAGGGATGCACGGTCTTCGATCTGCTGAAGGGTGATTACGCCTACAAGTATCGGTTCGGCGCGGTGCCGAGGCGCGTGCGCAGGCTGACGGTCGAGCGCCCCTGAGCTACGGGTAGGCGCGGATCGTCCGGATGATCAGGATCGGCCGTGTCCGCGTCCCCGCCCAACACGACGTTGCCGGAAGCGAGGACCGCGTCCGGGTCCAGGCGCTTGCCCGTGACGAGGGCGAATTGGGGCGCTCGGCCGACGATCGATCGCGTCCGGCTTCCGTTCGGGATCAGGAACCTCACCGATCCCGAGAGCCTGATGCCAGGAGCCCTCACCGGGGCCTTCGACGTCGATCTGAACGCGCTCCGGCCCGAGAGGTCGTGTCCCGCTTGGCCGAGCGCCCACGGCAGCATGCGGACCGCCAGGTCGATGCGTGAGATAGACCGGCCAATGCTGCCACCCGGTCTGCCAGCCGCTCCCCACCCCGTTCGTCGCGCGCATGTCTTCGCCGTGCAGGAACCACTCGATCACGCGCGACTGCACGAGGTACCGAGCCGCGATGTCTCCGGCGATCCACGGGAACCGAGCGTTCCGCCAGTCGTCATCGTCGAGCTTGCCGGCGTAGACGAGGAACGATTCCGCGGCCGCGCCCCAGGTGTCGAGGATCATCCGTGTCTCGAGCCCGGAGCGGCGGTTGACGGTACAGGCGTTCCACCCGTCGACGGTGAAGCGGCTCCTCGCCGAGCTGAGCGCGGTACTCCTCGAGCTCCTCGGCCGGCTCGCGTGCCATCAGCTGTGCGGCCGCGGTGTCCCCGGCCATCAGGTGAGCCATCACGTCACGGTTCCACCAGCCGGGGTCCGCGCTGGGCTGGTCCCAGGAGTCGGGCTCCGCGAACTGGATCATCCGACCCAGTCGTTGCCGCTCGGCATGCGCGATGCCCAGCAGCTCTTCTCGATCGATCGCCACCAGTGCGCAACCTCCTGCAGCCGCCGTCCCGACCGCCAGACGGGCCGAACTCGCGCGAAGTGTACAGTCGCGCGATGCGCGTCCTGGTCTGCCCGGACAAGTTCCGAGGGACCCTCAGCGCCCCGCGAGCCGCCGAAGCGATCGCGCGCGGCTGGGGCCGAGCCAGGCCCGATGACCACGTCCGGCTGATGCCGCTGGCGGACGGCGGGGAAGGGACGCTCGACGTCCTCGTGCCCGATGCCGGCCCTTCGCTCGTGGGATCCCGCCGCGTCGCTCGGAGGGTGACCGGACCGGATGGGGACCCCGTCGATGCGCACGCGGCGTGCGCGGTGGCACCGGTGTCGTCGAGATGGCGCGCGCGTCCGGGCTCCAGCTGCTGACGCCGGCGCGCCGAGATCCCTGTCGAACGACGACCCGCGGCACCGGTGAGTTGATGGCAGCGTTGCTCGACGAGGGCATCGATCGGCTGCTGGTCGGGCTCGGGGGATCGGCGACCAACGACGGCGGAGCGGGATGGCGCGCGCCCTCGGGATCCGGTTCCTCGATGCAGCGCGGCGAGGCGATCCGCGAAGGGGAGCGGCGTTGCTGCGGTTGGCGCGGATCGATGCCCGTGGCATCGATCCGCGCCTGGCGGCCGTGGATTGCGTCGGGCTGACCGACGTCGACAACCCGCTCTGTGGGCCGACGGGCGCGAGCGCCACGTTCGGCCCACAGAAGGGCGCATCGCTCGAGGACGTCTGGGACCTCGATCACGCGCTGGGGCATCTCGCCGCCGTCGCGTATCGAGATCTCGGTCTCGACCTGCAGCACGAGCCGGGTGCCGGGGCGGCCGGCGGTCTGGGGTTCGGACTGCTCGCGTTCTGCGGTGCATCCCTTCGATCCGGGTCGGGGCGGTGATGGAGGCGGTCGGGTTCGACGACGAGCTCCGGGAGGCGGATCTGGTCATCACGGGGAGGGAACCTTCGATGAGCAGTCGCTTCGCGGGAAGGTGCCGGCCGGTGTGATGCGTGCGGCGGAGCTGCGGCGCGTCCCGGTCGCGATCGTCTGCGGTGCGGCGCAGGTCCACCCCGAGGGGATCGCCGTGCGATCGCTCGTCGATCGGGTGGGGCTCGAGCGTGCGCTCGCCGATGCGCGCCGGTCGGTCGAGCTGGTTGCAGAGGAGCTCGCGCGGAGGTCGCGCGAGGCGTCACGCCATGAGCGACGCGGCCGGTCGCTTCTCGGAGGCGGCGGCCGCCGACGGGCTCGCCCCCGATGTCCGGCGCTTCCCCGAGGGCACGCGGACGGCCGATGATGCCGCCCGCGCGATCGGATGCGACGTCGGCCAGATCGTGAAGTCGCTCGTGTTCGTCGCCGGGAGCGAGCCGGTGCTCGCGCTCACGTCCGGGAGGAACCGGGTCGACACGGCCAAGCTGGCGGCGTTGTGCGGCGCCGTCGACGCTCGCAAGGCGACGGCCGACGAGGTGCGAGCGGCGACGGGGTACGCGATCGGCGGCACCCACCGTTCGGCCACCCGGGGCGGCTCCGCTGCTTCGGGGACCCTGACCTGGTTGCTTTCGATATCGTCTGGGCCGCAGCCGGAACGCCCGATTCGGTGTTCCCGATCGATCCCGATGAACTGATGCGGCTCGCCGGCGCCCGGGTCGCGCCGTTCACGGAAACCCGACCGGGCGGGTAGGGTTCGCGCGCGTCCACGGGTACACTGGTCGACGTCCGAGAAGGCCACGCCGAGACATCGCGGAGGATCGATGCTGACGCTCACACCGGCAGCCGCCGGCAAGGTGAAGGAGCTCCTCGTCGAGGAAGGCCGTGCCGACATCGCGTTGCGCGTGGCGGTGCAGCCGGGCGGATGTTCGGGTCTCCGCTACGCGATGTACCTGGATGACCAGGTCACCGACAAGGACGCGAGCGAAGAGCAGCACGGCGTCCGCATCGTGATCGACAAGCTCTCGGTTCCCGTATCTCTCACAGGCGACGGTCGACTTCATCGACTCGCTGGAGCAGACGGGTTTCACGATCGACAATCCGGCCGCGCAGGGCGGATGCGCCTGCGGCCACTCGTTCCACTAACGGTCGCGTCGTTCCAAGCACCGATCGTTAGCGATCCGTGGGCGGCGGTTCCCGTCAGCTCTATCTCGGTCCTGGTCTCGACGTCTGCCCGTCGGCTTCCACCCGATCCATGGTTCGCGGGCCGTACGGTCTCCGTGACCGGTTGAAAGGAGAACGATCTATGAGCATCCGTCCGTCCGTCGGCCCCGTGCAGCATCCCGCGCTCCAGAGACATCTCACGCAGCGGGCCGAGAACGTCCAGAACCGGATCGCCGACACCATCACGCGCTTCGCCGGGTCGATGGCGTTCGTCTATCGTCTCGATCATCTGGTTCGGGCTCTGGATCGGGCTGCAGCGTCGAGAAGTACCCCTACGGGCTGCTGACGATGATCGTGTCGCTCGAGGCGATCTTCCTCTCGACGTTCGTGATGATCAGCCAGAACCGGGCGGACGAGAAGCGCCAGGTCCTGGCGGACAACCAGTGGAAGATCGTCCAGTACGAGGAAGCCCAGAACGATCAGCTGATCGAGCTGACGAAGCAGATCCTGGAGCTAACGAAGGCGATCCACTCCGTCGCGATCACCCTGCAAGGCCAGGGTGGTCAGGGTCAGTCGGGGTCGTAGGCGAGGTTCGGCCGGAGCCACCGCTCGGCCTCCGTCACGCTCTCACCGAGTCGGCGGGCGTAGTCCTCGACCTGGTCCTTCCCGATGCGACCGACGTTGAAGTAGCGCGCGCGCGGATGCGCCAGGTAGATGCCGGACACGCTGGCCGCCGGGAGCATGGCGCCCGTCTCGGTCAGTTCCATGCCGATCTCGCGAGCGCCCACGAGATCGAAGAGCCGGCGCTTCGAGGACGTGGTCCGGGCACGCGGGTAGCCGAACGCCGGCCTGATCCCGCGGTAGCGCTCGGCGATCAGGTCCTCGTTCGAGAGCCGCTCGTCGGGTGCGTACCACTCCCGCCTGCACCTTCGCGTGGAGCCACTCGGCGCACGCCTCCGCGAGCCGGTCGGCGAGCGCCTTGACCATGATCGCTCGGTAGTCGTCGTGTTCGGCCTCGTACCGCTTCACGAGCTCGTCGCACCCGAGTCCCGCGGTGACCGCGAACGCGCCCACGTGATCGGCCAGACCGGTTTCGATGCGGGCGCGACGAAGTCCGCGAGCGAACGGTTCGGGTCGTCCGCCCTCGCTCGGCCTGCTGACGAAGCATCGGCAGCGTCACACCGTTCGCCAACACGATGTCGTCCCCTTCGCTGTTCGCCCGCCAGAAGCCGTACGCGCCGCGGGCTTGCAGGACTCGCCGGCAGCGACGATCTCATCCAGCAGCTCCTGTTCGCGTCCGCGAACAGCTCGCGAGCCTGAGCGTCCGAAGGTCGTGGATCGAGGATCTGCGGGTAGGAACCTTTCAGCTCCCAGGCGGCGAAGAAGAACGTCCAGTCGATGACCGTCGCGGAGCTCTCGATGGGCGGGCTCGAGCGTTCGCGTGCCCGTGAAGGGCGGTGGCGAGACGTCGTCGTCGCGCCACGCGATCGGGGTCTTGCTGCTCGGAGCGCGATGCGGTAGGGAGCAACGGGGTCTTCTCGCGCTCTCGTGCTGGGCGCGCAGCTTCTGCCTGAGCTCCCGGTTCTCGTCGTCGAGGCGTGCATCTTGCGCTCGGGGTCGAGCAGCGACTGACGCACGCCGACCACGCGCGAGGCGTCGATGACGTGGACCACGGGTTGCGGAATACGACGGTGCGATCCGCACCGCGGTGTGCTGGCGCGACGTGGTCGCACCGCCGATCATCAGCGGGAGATCGATCCCGCGCCGCTCCATCTCCTTCGCGACATGGACCATCTCGTCCAGCGAGGGCGTGATCAGCCCCGAGCACCCGACGATGTCGCATCCTTCCTCGAGGGCGGTGTCCAGCAGGACGTCGGCCGGGACCATGACGCCGAGGTCGATCGACCTCGTAGTTGTTGCAGCCCGAGCACGACGCCCACGATGTTCTTGCCGATGTCGTGGACGTCTCCCTTGACCGTCGCACAGGACGACCTGCCCTGGCGCGCGCCGTCCTGCCGACGCGACCAGGACGCGCTTCTCTTCCTCCATGAACGGCTCCAGGTAGGCGACCGCCTTCTTCATCGCGCGCGCGCTCTTGACCACCTGCGGCAGGAACATCTTCCCGGCGCCGAAGAGGTCGCCGACGATGCTGCATCCCGTCCATCAGCGGTCCTTCGATCACCTCGAGCGGCCGCTCGTACTGCTGCGCGGGCTTCCTCGGTGTCTTCCTCGATCCAGTCGGTCGATCCCGTGGACCAGCGCGTACGAGAGCCGCTCCTCGACCGTCCGCTTCCCGCCACGTGAGGTCCTCTTCCTTCGCGATCGCGCTCCACCGTGGACGCGTCTCGGCGAACGTGACGAGCCGCTCGGTCGCGTCCGGCCGACGGTTGAAGATCACGTCCTCGACGTGCTCCAGCAGGTCCGGCGGGATGTCCTGGTAGACGTCGAGCTGGCCCGCGTTCACGATCGCCATATCGAGCCCGGCCGCGATCGCGTGGTACAGGAACGCCGAATGCATCGCGCGGCGGACGGGCTCGTTCCCGCGGAACGAGAACGACAGGTTCGACACGCCGCCGCTCACCTTCACGCCGGGGCAGCGCCGCTTGATCTCGCGGGTCGCTTCGATGAACGCCTTGGCGAACTCGCTGTGCTCCTCGATGCCGGTGGCCACCGCGAGGATGTTCGGGTCCACGATGATGCTCGCTCGGGTCGAAGCCGGCTCGTTCGATCAGCAGCCGGTAGGAGCGCTCCGCGATGTCGACCTTGCGGTTGGACGGTGTCGGCCTGACCTTGCTCGTCGAAGCACATCACGACGACGGACGCCCCGTAGCGGCGTACCTTGCCGGCCTTCGCGAGGAAGTCGTCCTCGCCCTCCTTCAAGCTGATCGAGTTGACGACCGCCTTGCCCTGGACGCACTTCAGGCCTGCCTCGATCACGTCCCACTTGGAGGAGTCGACCATGATGGGCACCTTCGCGATCTCCGGCTCGGTCGCGACGAGGTTGAGGAACCGGGTCATGGCCTGCGCGCCGTCGAGTCAGGTCGGCGTCCATGTTCACGTCGATCAGGTTGGCCCCGTTCTCCACCTGGTCGCGCGCGACGTCGACCGCCGCCTGGAAGTCGCCGGACTCGATCAAGCGCGGCGAACCGCTTCGAGCCGGTGATGTTCGTCCGCTCGCCGACCATCACGAACCCGGTCTCGGGCGTGATCCGGAAGGGCTCGAGCCCCGAGAAGGGAGGTGAAGTCTTCGAGCGCGGGCAGGGATCGGGGCGCGGCGTCGGCGACGGCCGCCTTGATCGCGCGGATGTGGTCCGGCGTCGTCCCGCAGCAGCCGCCGACCAGGTTGACGAGCCCGGCCGCCGCGAACTCCCCGAGCAGTGCGCTGGTGATCTCGGGGTCTCGTCGAAGCCCCCGAAGGCGTTCGGCAGACCCGCGTTGGGGTAGCTGGCGACGGGAACGGTCGCGACCCGTGCGAGCGCTTCGACCGACGGGCGCATCTCGCGGGCTCCCAGAGAGCAGTTGACCCCCACGATCACCGGGTCCGGCGTGCGCGATGGAGAGCCAGAACGCCTCGATCGTCTGACCGGACAGGGTCCGTCCGCTCCGGTCGACGATCGTGACCGAGATCCAGCGGGGAAGGTCGGGCGCGACGTCGATCGCGGCGGCGATCGCCGCCTTGGCGTTCAGGGTGTCGAAGATGGTTTCGATCAGCAGCAGATCGACGCCGCCGTCGCGCAGGGCCTCGATCTGCTCCGCGTACGCGGCGTAGACCTGGTCGAAGTCGACCGTCCGGAACGACGGATCGTCCACCTTGGGCGACAACGAGAGGGTGACGTTGAGCGGGCCGAGCGACCCGGCGACGCAGGCCGCCGTGTCGATCGGCCGACTCGCGAGCGAGGCGGGCGCCCTCCAGGTTCATATCTCTGACCGCGTCCTGCAGCCCGTAGTCGGCCTGGCCGATCGAGGTGGCCGTGAAGGTGTTCGTCGTGGTGATGTCGGCCCCGGCCTCGAAGTACGCGTCGTGGACCGAGGTGACGATGTCCGGACGGCTCAGGTTGAGCAGGTCGGGGTCGCCCTTGACGTCGCGGTCATGATCGCGGAACCGCTCGCCTCGGAAGTCGCTTCCTCCAGACCGCGGCCCTGCAGGAGGACACCCCACGCGCCATCGAGGATCACGATCCTCTCGGCGATCGCCGTTTCGAGCCGTTCGCGTGCATCCATCGGTGAACAAAGAGTAACGGCAGCGACCTGCGAGGACCGTTGCTGGCGCCATCCGGCGGAGACCCGCTAGGCTCCGCCGGTGAGCCAGAGCCTCCCGGAGATGGTGATGCGCCCCACCAAGCGGTCGTCCAGCACCCCCCAACCCGAGGTGCGGGCGTCTCGACGAAACGGGAGACCGCGGTGGCCCTCTCCGGCGTCCCGTTGTTCGCCGACCTTCCGAAGCGACATCTCCAGCGGCTCGCGCGCGAGGCCGACGAACTCGCGTTCGCCCCGGCGAGCAGATCGTGCGAGAGGGGTCCCTCGGCGAGACCGTCTTCGTGGTGATGGAGGGCAGGGCCAAGGTCACGCGGAACGGGCGGCGGGTCGGGGAGGTCCTGCCCGGCGACTTCTTCGGGGAGCTGTCGGCGATCGACGGCGGTCCCCGGACGGCCTCCATCACGGCCGTGACGCCTGTTCGCGTCGTTCGGCTGTTCCGTCGGACGCTCCGCAAGCTGCTCCAGGATGAGCCGCAGCTGACGGTCAAGATCCTCGACGGGATCGTGCGGCGGATCCGCCAGGTCGAGCGGCGCTCCGGCTAGCTCCGCTCGGTCCCGCCGGGATCGATCAGGGCATCGAGCTCGGCGAGCGTTGCTCCGTCGAGCTCCAGGTCCCCGCCGCTGCGTTCGAGCGGGTGTGTTCGGCGTCGCGGCTGCCCGCGATCGCGCTCGTCACGCCCGGCTGCTGCCAGTTCCACGCGAGCGCCAGTTGCGGCAGGCTGACGCCCAGCCGCTCGGCCACGGGTCGCATCCCGTCCACCAAGGCGAACACGCGATCGAGGTGCCCGACGGAGGTGAGTCCATCGGAGGCGCGCCAATCGTCGATCCGCTGTGCGTCCTCGCGATCGAAGGCTCCGGTCAGGAAGCCGGCGCCGAGTGGCGAGTAGCTGAGGACGCCGATCCCGGCCTCGCCGCACCAACGGATCAGCTCCCGGTCGTCTGGACGAACCAGCGAGAACTCCTGCTGCAGCGAGTCGACGTGGCGGATGGCGCTGCACCGCTCGATGAGCGTCCGATCGAAGTTCGAGACCCCGACCCAGCGGACCTTGCCGGCATCGACGAGTCCGCCGATCGCTCCCCAGGTGTCTTCGACCGGGACGCCGCTCCGATCCGGCCAGTGCAGCTGGTAGAGGTCGATCACGTCCACCCCGAGACGGCCGAGGGAGGCGTCGCATGCCGCCCGGACCTGCTCGGGCCGGAACCCCGTCCCCTCGGGAGCCGGGGCCACCTTCGTGGCCAGGAAGGTCCCGTCGCGTCGCCCGGCGAGGGCCTTGCCGACCAGCATCTCCGAGACCCCATCGCCGTAGACCTCGGCGGTGTCGACCCAGTTCATGCCGGCGTCGAGGCCCGCGCCGATCGCATCGATCACCTCCGACTCCGACCGGTTGGGACCCCATGCGTCGCCGCCGGCCTCCCACGCGCCGAAGCCGATCACCGAGAGCTCGGGACCCATGGCCCCCAGTCGTTGTGTGCGCATGCCCCATACAAACACAACGTGAGCTTCCCGGTCGGTGTCGACGTGGCGCGCTACGCTAGATGCCAGAGCGCAACCCCGTCCGCAACCCGAAGGAGCGAATGGCCTCCCGGCCAACCGGTTCGATGAGCAAGACCGTCGAAGAGCGCGACCACGTCGTCATCCGTTTCGCAGGTGACTCCGGAGACGGCATGCAATTGACCGGTGACCGATTCACCAATGCCACTGCGATCCTGGGGAACGATCTTGCGACGCTTGCCGGACTTCCCGGCCGAGATCCGGGCGCCGGCCGGCACGGTGCCACGGCGTATCCGCCTTCCAGATCCAGTTCGCCAGCAGCGACGTCACCACCCCGGGGACCATGCCGACGTCTTGGTGGCCATGAACCCGGCGGCGCTCAGAGCCGACCTGGACAAGGTGGCGCGGGGCGGAACCGTCATCATCAACGAGGATTCGTTCACCCAGCGCAACCTCGAGAAGGCGGGGTACGCGTCCGACCCGACGACCGATGGGACGCTGGACGGCTACCAGGTCTACCCGGTGCCGATGACGTCGATCACCGTTCGGGCCGTCGAGAGCCTCGGGGTCGGCAAGAAGGAAGCCGAGCGGTCGAAGAACATGTTCGCCCTCGGATTGGTCTCGTGGATGTACGGGCGTCCCGTCGACGTCACGCTCCGGTGGTTGGAGAGAGAAGTTCGGCGGCAAGCCCGAGATCTACGAGGCCAACGTCGCATCGTTCAACGCCGGCTACAACTTCGGCGAGACGACCGAGCTCTTCGCGCATCAGATCCGACGTCGCGGCCGCGCCGGTGATCGAGGGACCTACCGGAACGTCGCGGGCTCGCAGGCGCTGGCGTGGGGCCTCATCGCGGCGTCGGTCCGCAGCGGTGTGCCGTTGTTCTACGCCAGCTATCCGATCACGCCCGCATCCGACCTCCTGCACGAGCTGTCGAAGCACAAGAACTTCGGCGTCGTGACGATGCCAGGCGGAGGACGAGATCGCCGCGGCCAACATGGCGCTGGGCGCGGCGTTCACCGGTCACCTGGGGGTCACGGGCACGAGCGGGCCGGGGATCGACCTCGAAGGCGGAGACGATCGGTCTCGCCGTCATCACGGAGCTGCCGATGATCGTGGTCGACGTGATGCGCGCCGGCCCATCCACCGGGATGCCGACGAAGAACGAGCAGGGCGATCCTGTTGCACGCGATGTTCGGCCGCCACGGGGAGTCGCCCATCCCGATCGTGGCCCCGTCGTCGCCGGCGGATTGCTTCTCCGTGGCGATGGAAGCCGCCCGCGTCGCGATCCGCTACCGGACCCCGGTGATCCTGCTGTCGGACAGCTTCCTGCAGAACTCGTCCGAACCCTGGCTGCTTCCGGACATCGATGCGCTCCCCGACCATCGACCCCAAGTTCGCGAGCAGGCGAACGGCGCCGGACTTCCTCCCGTACGCGCGGGACGAACGGCTCGCCCGTCCCTGGGCGATCCCGGGCACGCCCGGCCTCGAGCATCGGATCGGCGGGCTCGAGCGGGAGGATCGGACGGGCGACATCAGCTACGAGGCCGAGAACCACGAGCGGATGACGCAGCATCCGGCGTGAGAAGGTCGAGGGGATCGCCGCCGACATCCCGCCGCTCGAGGTCGACGACCCGACGGGCGACGCGGAGCTGTTGGTGCTCGGGTGGGGGTCGACGGCCGGCACGGTCCGGGCCGCCGTCCAGCGTGTCCGTGGATCGGGTGAACCGGTGGCCACGGCTCATCTGCGGTGGCTCAACCCGATGCCGACGAACACGGGCGAGGTCGTGACGAAGTACCGACAGATCGCTGATCCCGGAGCTCAACTCGGGACAGCTCACGATGTTGATCCGGGCCCGGTTCCTGGCCGATGCGAAGACGCTCTCGAAGGTCCAGGGGCTGCCGATCTTGGCCGATGAGCTGGAGGAAGCGATCGTGAGGATGTTGCATGGCTGAGGAGAACGGCGACGTCAGCGGCGTCGCCACGCTGACGAAGAAGGACTTCACGTCCGACCAGGAGCCGCGATGGTGTCCCGGCTGCGGCGACTACGCGATCCTGGCGGCCGTCCAGGGATTCATGCCCGAGCTCGGTATCGAGCCCCACAACACCGTGTTCATCTCCGGGATCGGCTGCAGCGGCCGGTTCACGTACTACATGGACACCTACGGGTTCCACGGGATCCACGGTCGGGCGCCCGCGATCGCGACCGGTGTCGCGACGGCCAACCCGGCTCTGCATGTCTGGGTCGTCACCGGCGACGGCGACGCGCTGTCGATCGGCGGCAACCACCTGATCCACGCGCTGCGGCGGAACGTGAACATCAAGATCCTGATGTTCAACAACCAGATCTACGGGCTCGACGAAGGGCCAGTACTCGCCGACCTCCGAGGAGGGCAAGGTCACGAAGTCGACACCGTTCGGCTCGGTCGACCATCCGTTCAACCCGGTCGCGCTGGCGCTGGGCGCCGAGGCGACGTTCGTCGCGCGGACGGTCGACAACGATCGCAAGCACCTGACCGACGTGCTGCGACAGGCCGCGGAGCACCACGGCTCGGCGTTCGTCGAGATCTACCAGAACTGCAACGTGTTCAACGACGGCGCGTTCGATCTGATCCGAGACAAGCAACAAGGGGTGCACAACCAGATCCGTCTGGTGGACGGGGAGCCGATCGTCTTCGATGAGGGACCCGCTGCGTGCGGGTCGGCGAGAACGGCCGGCTCGAGATCGCTGCGGTCGCCGATTCGGACCCGAGCTCCATCGTCACGCACGACGTCCACGGCCGTCCTTCGCTCGCGTTCGCGCTGGCGCATCTCTCGCAGGGCCCGACCGAGCCAACCTGCATCGGTGTGTTCCATGAGGAGGACCGATCCACCTACGGCGAGGCGGTCGCGATCGCAGCTCGGAGCGCGCGGTCGAACGGCTGGGGCCGGGCGATCTGAAGACGCTCCTGCACGGCGGGGATACCTGGACCGTGGGGTGAACCGCCCGGCTTCAGCTTCGCCGGCCGAGCCAGGAGGCGAGGCCGACGCCACCGCAGGCACCCAGGACCAGTCCGACGGCCAGGCCGGCCGAGCTGTCTCCTCCCCGGAACCGATCGCGGCGCCGAGCGCGGCGCCGAGCACGAGCCAGACCGGCGTCGGCAGAGCGAGCCACCCCGACGGTCGCTCATCGCGTGGCGTCCTCCGGCGGGCGGAACCGCGCCAGCGCCTCGGTGGAGATGCGCTCGACCAGCTGGAGCCGGCTGACGAGGTCCGGGAGCACACGGAGGAACCGGTCGACGTCGTCCTCGGTCGTGGCCGGGCCGAGGCTCACGCGGAAGCCTCCCATCCCGGGAACACCGATCTGCTCGAGGACCGGGAGGGATCTTCCGGGGCGACCGCTGCTGGGTGAGCCCGCGCCCACCGGAACCCGCGATCGTCCAGGGCCATCGCCAAGGTCGCCGGGTCGAGCCCGTCGACGACGAACGCCACGAGGTGCGGCGCTCGGTGCGTCGGGTGACCGAGCACCGTCGCGCCGGGAACCTCCGCCGCGATCCGGTCACGGATCGCGGCGGTCAGCGGCCATTGACGGGCGGCCTCATCGGCCATCGTGGCCATCGCTGCGGCCAGCGCCGCCGCCATCCCGGCGATGCCGGGCGTGTTCTCCATCCCGGAGCGCCGCTTCCGCTCCCGGTCGTCGCCGCGCGGGTACGCCGAGATCCCGACGCCGCGTCGCACGTAGAGCGCGCCGACACCCGGCGGCCCGCCGAACTTGTGCCCGGACAGGGACAGGAGGTCCACGCCCAGCGATGCCACGTCGACGGGCAGGCGGCCCACGGTCTGGCACGCGTCCGTGTGGAAGACGACCGCCGGCCTCCCGTGCGAGCCGAGCCGCCTCGGCCACCTGCTGCAGCGTGCCGAGCTCGTGGTTGGCGTGTTGCAGGCTCGCCACGACGCGTGCCGGGGCGGCGGACCTCGACCGCGAAGCGGTCGAGGTCCGCTCGTCCGTCCGGTCCGCCGGGACCAGGACGACCTCGAACCCATCGGATCGCAGCACGGTGCACGATGCCGCCCACCGAGGGGTGCTCGACCGTGCTCGCGACGATCCGGTTGCCGACCTCGCGCCTGGCTCGTGCGGCGCCCGCGATCGCGAGTGCGACCGATTCGGTACCACCCGACGTGAACACGATCTCGTCGGCCTGCGCGCCGATCGCCCGACCGATCGTCACCCGCGCGTCGTCGATCACCGCCCGAGCGGCCGCGGCGCGGGTCCGTGGATCGTCAGCGGGTCGCCGAAGACGTCCAGCGCCTCCATCACCGCAGCGCGCGCCTCGGGGCGAAGGGGCATCGCCGATGCGGCATCGAGGTAGACCTCTGCGTCCGTCACGGTCAGAGCGTAGCCCTGCGTGCCGGCGGGTCCCTACGGTGTCGCCAGGCTCCCGGCCTCGGAGGATAGAGGTACCAGTACGCGACGCCCGCGATGATGCCTCCGGCGATCGGCCCGGCGATCCACACCCACCAGTCGGTCCACGTGCCTGTCACCAGCGCGGGCCCGAACCAGCGAGCGGGGTTCATGGCCGCGCCCGTGAGCGGTCCGCAACGCGAGCACGTCGATCGTGATCACGAGGCCGATCGTGAACCCGGCCGTCTTGGCGAACGGACCACGATCGTCGACGACGGTCGCGAAGACCGCCCACACCAGGAAGAAGGTTGCGACCGCCTCGACCAGCACCGCCTTGCCCGACCGCGTATCCGGACATCGACGCTCGGCGTGCCACCGTTCACCGAGTCGAACGCGCTGCGCGGCGAGAAAGTACTTCAGGAGGAGGGCGCGCCGCGACCGCGCCCGGCGAGCTGCGCCACGATGTACACGGCGCTCCGAACGGTCGGCATCTTTCCCGTCACCCACAGGGCGGCTTGGATCGCGGGGTTGAAGACCCCACCGGAGATGTGGACCATCAGCGAGACCATGATGGCGATCGTCAGACCATGGGCGAACGCGATCGCCAGGCTGATCGGTGTTGCCGGTGGCGATGATCGTCCCCGCGCCGAAGAAGATGAGCGCGAACGTCCCGATGAACTCTCGGCAACGGCCGCCTTGCCGGTGCCCTCCACGCCGCCCTCCCTGGTGCCGTGTGCGTCCTGCTCGCCCGAACGGTAGCCGAGGGTCCGGTGCGGGGCAAAGCGCCTGGAGGGCCTGTGGTAGCCTCCCGAACGTGGACGTGCTGCTCGTGTCGCCCGACCCTCGCTCGCGGGAGCTGACCGCGCTCACGGTACGAAGCATCGAGCGACGCCTCGGAGAGGAGCTGCGTTTCCGCGCCGCGGCCAACGGTGACCTCGGGATCAAGGCCGCTCTGCGAGACCGCCCCGACGTGATCGTCGCCGACGAGATCGCCTCGCGCGCCGGGTGGCCTTCGCGCTCGGCCAAGACGGTGCGCGACGCACGCGATCCGTTCACGGGCGTGATCGTGATCCTGCTCGAGCGCGTAGCACGGACGCGTGGCTCGCGCCGGTGGTCGGGAGCCGACGCCTGGTTCGTGAAGCCCCGGACCCGTTCGAGGTCGCCGATCGATTGTGGGAACTGCTCGAGCAGACGGGGCCTGGTGCCCGAGGAGGAACGGGTGTGAGGATCAAGGGAACCATGCAAACGCTGCGGACGGGAGTTCCTCGCGGATCAGGCGATCGAGGATGGTGGACGCTGTCCCGTGGGACGGCCAGCCGTTCAGCGCCGACTACGCGTTGTCGTTGGTCGATGCTGCGTCAAGGCGGCGCAGGTCTTCGGGACGAAGCTCGAGCGAGCGCTCGAGGAGATCGCCGACGTCCATCCGGCGTTCACGCTCGACCGCGAGCTCGGTGCTGGGTTCGCTCAGCCGGAGCGATCGCCTCGCTCGAGGAGAACCTGCGTCACGGCAGGGCTGACGGGAGGCGCGATGGGCTTCAACGCGATGCAGCCGGGAAGGTCAAGCGGGGCGATCTGCGTGCTTCCTGATCGCGGCGCGGTGATCGTGATCGGCGCGCTGCTCGGCGTGGGCCTTCTCTCGGTTCGTGACCGAAGGATCGGGCCTCGGATCGAGGCCGTTCTGCTACCTCACGACGACGGGTCGGGTCTCAGGCCGGTCGCACCGCATCGAGATCTGGTTCGCCCTCCACGACGACGTCGTGTATCTCCTCTCCGGCGGTCGTGAGGACGCCGACTGGGTCCGGAACATCCTCGTGTCCCCGCAGGTCGTCCTGGAGATCGCGGACGTGAAGCGCTTGACGCACGCCAGGAGTCGTCGAGCCCGGCACGGACGAGGACGCGCTGGCCCGGCTGCTGCTGCTCGAGAAGTACGACGGACCCGGCGAGGACCTCACGGACTGGGCACGGACGTCCCTGCCGATCGCGATCGCGTGGCAGCCGACCGCGTAGCCGTGCCGCCGTCCGTCTCAGCCTTCGTCGAACCCGATCGAGAACATCCGTTCCAGGTCGTGCTTGGAGTACACCTGGAACGCGATCAAGGACTCGGTTCGCGCAACGCCGTCGACCGCGCGCGATCCCGCCGGGGATCACCTTCGCAAGGTCATCGTGCGCGGGGACCCGCACGATCGCGACCAGATCGAACTCGCCCGCGACCGAATAGACCTCCGAACACGCCGTCGACGTCGGCGATCGCTTGCCGCGGCGGCGGCGATCCCGTCGACGTCACATTGGATCAGGACAACGGCGTGGACGCTCACGGCACGGCCTCCTCACGAGCGTTCGAGGACGACGGCGAGCCCCTGCCCGCCGCTGATGCAGAGGGTCGCGAGCCCGCAGGGACTTCCCGGTCGCCCGGAGCTCGTACGCGAGCGCGAGGATGATCCGCGCACCGCTCATCCCGATCGGGTGACCCAGGCTGATGCCCCCGCCGTTCGGGTTGAGGCGATCGCGGTCGAACTTGAGCTCGCGTTCGCACGCGATGACCTGCGCCGCGAACGCCTCGTTCATCTCGATCAGATCGAAGTCGGCGATCGTGAGCCCCGTCTTGTCCAGGACCTTCGCGGTTGCCGGACGGGCCCGATCCCCATCAGCTCCGGGGAACCCCGGCCCAGCTCCACGCGACGATCCGCGCGAGCGGCTCCCGGCCCTCGGCCTTCGCCCGCGTCGCCGACATCACGACCATCGCCGCCGCGCCGTCGGTGATCCCGCTCGAGTTGCCGGCCGTGACCGACCCGCCCTCACGGAACACCGGCTTCAGCTTCGCCAGACCCTCCAGGGTGGTGTCGGGGCGCGGGTGCTCGTCGTCCGTCACCGTCACCGGTCGCCCGTTGAGCACGGTCTCGACCGGGAAGAGCTCCTTCGCCCGGCGTGACGCTCCGGCCGACCGCCTTCGTGCTGCGATCCGAGCGCGAACTCGTCCTGCTCTGCACGCGTGATGTCGTAGCGGTCGACGCAGGTTCTCCGCGGTCTCGCCCATCACCAGCCCGCAGAGCGGGTCGAGGAGGCCGTCGCGGTACATCGCGTCCACGATCTGCGTATCGCCGAGGCGGTGGCCGCGTCGCATCTCCGGGAGCAGGTACGGGACGCGGCTCATGTTCTCCATCCCGCCCGCCAGCACCACCTCGGCGTCCCCGAGGGCGATCTGTTGGGCCGCCAGTTGGGCGGCCTTCATCCCCGAGCCGCACGCCATGTTCACGTTGTACGCGGCGACCTCGATCGGAACCCCGGCGCGAACGCTGACCTGCCGTCCGGTGTTGGGTCCGTTCCCGGCCTGACGCGCGTGTCCGAGGATCGTCTGGTCGATCTGCTCGGGGGCGACGTCGGCGCGCCGCATCGCCTCCCGGACCGCCAGCATCCCAGCTCGACGGCGGGGTGTCGGCGAACGAGCCGACGAACCTGCCGATCGGGTGCGTGCACCCTCGATGATGACCGCCGCCTCCATGGTCCGAGTTTACCGGCCACCTTTCGGACGGCCGGGCCGGCGTGCGGCCGCTCTCGCGCATCGCGGCGAGGATCCTCGCGAGCGCCGCCCCGCCGTCGACGGGCTCCGAGGGGGGCACCTCGCAGCGCTCCACCCGGGTCGGGTGCCGGCCGATCCACGAGCGGATCGCGGCGAGCTCGTCGGCGCGCTCGCGCGGGGCCGGCGATCCGATCGGCTCCGGCGGCGGCTCGTCGCCCCGCGCGAGCGCGCCTCGATCAGCTCCGAGCCGCTCGCCCCGGGGGCCCCTGGAGGGTGAGCCGCCCGGCGGTCAGCCACCGGTCGACGCGGAGTCGCCAGAGCGACTCCGCGAGCGACCGGAGGCGGTCACGGGCGAGCGCCGCTTCCTCGGAACCGCTCGTGCGCTGCGAGGTCGTGCATCCTTCCCTCGAGCCTCGCCAGGAGGTCTCCCGGTGCGGCGAGGGACGCCATCAGCGAACCGACGAGCTCGCCGTACCGCTCGGAGGTGGTGCGGCCGTCGCACGGCGCGAGGCACCGCCCCATGTCGGCGAGGGCGCACGGCGCGAAGCGCGTCCGCACGCCCATCGACGTCGTGCATCGACGGATCCGGAAGGCGTCTTCGATCGCATCCTTGGCTTGCGCGCGCGGGCGGACGAACCGAAGGGACCCAGGTAGGTGCATCCGTCGTCGGTCGAGCGCCGTTCGCACCACCTGACGCGGGGCCACGCCTCCGTCGGGTCGATCTTGAGGTAGGCGTAGCGCCGCCACCGCTTGCCGTGGCTGTTGAACGGGCGGTTCGTGGCGAGCGATGAGCCGTGCCTCCAGCACGAGCGCCTCGGCCTCGCCCTCCCGGGTGGGGATGCCGTGGACGCGTTGCACCGCGTCCAGGAGGTTCTGCACCTTCTTGCGCTCGTCGCCGTAGAAGTAGGACCGCACGCGCGCGCGGAGGTCGACGGCCTTGCCCACGTACAGGACCTTCCCGCTTCGATCCTCGAAGACGTACACGCCGAGCGACCGGGGGAGGGGTCGGCCAGGCGATCTTGCCGAAGTTGGGCCGCCCGCGCGCCGTGCACGCCTCGCGGAGGTCGCCGAGGGTGCCGATCCCCAGCCGGCCGCCGAGCTCGATCGAGTCCGTTGAGCACCTCGGCGGTCGCCTCAGCGTCGGCGAGGGCGCGGTGCACCGGCGTCGAGCGCGTCCGGAAGTATCGGGCGAGCGTGCGCGAGCCGCACGTTGGCACGTCCGGCCACACGACGCGCCTCGCGAGCCTCGCCGTGCAGATCGGTGGGCCCTCGAGCGGCTCGTAATCCAGGCGCAGCAGGTTGGCGTTGAGGAATCCGAAATCGAACGACGCGTTGTGCCCGACGAAGATCGCGCCGCGTGCGAACTCGAGGAAGCTGGGAAGGATGTGGTGGATCTCCGGCGCGCCCGCCACCGTCGATCGTCGATCCCCGTCAGGTGCGCGACGTAGGGAGGATCGGCTGCCGGGATCCACGAGGGTCTGGAACGTGGACAGTCGCTCTCCGCCGCGGTACGTGACCGCTCCGACCTCGGTGATGGCATGGTCGGTGGGCGAGCCCCGGTCGTTTCGAGGTCAACCACGACGAACGTGACCTCGGAGAGCTTCACGCCGTCTGCCAACGTGCACTGCAATGGCTCGAGGAGCATCCGGCCTCCGTCGGCAGGGGCCGAACGAGGGCGCTCACCGTATCGAACAGGTGTTCGGGCGTCAAGAGCGGGCCCGAACGCGCTGCGGGGGCGCCCGGTTCCCGGCGCCCCGCCGTCGTCGGCACACCTGGGTTCGAGATCGTGAGGTTCATCCCTCGGTGCGACCGTCGGAGGGTCGCAGAGCCGGCGAACCGCGCGCGGAGCTTGTAGTGGCCGTGCGTCGACGGCCGCTTGAACCTCGCCACGTAGCGCGCGTCCAGCAACCCGTCGTGATCGCGGTCACGGAGCCCGACCACGACGACGGTCTTCGCCGCGCGATCTTGACCCAGTGGCCGTGCGCGCGATGGAAGAACGCGACGCGGACACGCACGCCGACCGTCGCGGGCTCGAGCAGCCCCTTGCCGATCACGAAGGTCGGGGCGAAGCCGGCGGTGGATGGTGAGCCGCGTTGGCTGCTTGTCGTCGTTGATGATCGTGCCGACGCCGGTCGCGTCCGCGTTCGTGCGCCCGGTCGGCGCGGAGAGGACGACGTTGACGGTCTCGTTCGGTTCGAACACCTTGTCGCCGTTCGCGAGCACTGTGACCGGTAGCGACGTGACCCCCGCCAGCGAAGGAGAGCGTGCCGCTGTTGCCCGTGTAATCGACACCGGCCGTCGCGGTCCCGCCGCTCGTCGCGTAGTGGACCGACGAGCCGAGCTGGGTCGCTCCGGACTTGGTCACCGTGAAGGTGAGCGAGGTGACGCCGGTCGCGCCCTCAGCCACGGCGACGTCGTCGATCGCGAACGTCGGGGCTGCGTCGTCGTTCGCGATCGTACCGGTGCCGGAGTCGTCCGCGATCGTGGCGCCGTTCGCGCTCGAGAGATCGAGGGTCAGCCCTTCGTCGGTCTCATAGGTCGTGTCGCCGTGAACGGTGACGTCGACGGTCTCCGTGGTCTGACCTGGATCGAAAGTGAGCGTGTCGGACGCGGCGTCATAGTCGCCGTTCGCCACGGTCGCCGAGCCGTCCGTCGTGGGTGTAGTCGACGGTGACGGTGCCGGCCGATGCCGACCGACAGGCGTGACGTCGAAGGAAAGCGGTCGTGGTCTCCGACGTTGCCCTCGGTGACGCCTCGCGTCCGCGACCGAGATCGTGGGCGAGGCGTCGTCGTCGAGGATGGTGCCGGTGCCCGGAACCGGCCAGGACGTTCCCGTTCGACGGGCTGGACGAGGTCGACCGTGAAGCTCTCGTCCGACTCGTGCGTCGCGATCGCCGTTGACGGTGACGTCGACGGTCTGCGGCGGTCTGACCCGGGTCGAAGGTACACCGGCCGCTCGGCGGCGGCGTCGTAGTCGGAGTCCTGGCGGTCGTCGCCGTGCCGTCGGTGGTCGTCGTAGTCGACCGTCACGGTCTGGTCGCTCGGGTTGGAGAGCGTGACGTTGAAGGTGCACCGTCGACGTACCGGCGTCGTTCCTCCGTGACCGACTGGTCGTCGATCAGATGTCGGGGACCTGGTCGTCGTTCGCGGATGGTGCCCCGACCCCGGAGCCATCGAGGATGCCCCGTTCGACCGGCGTGACAGGTCGACCGTGAAGGTCTCGTCCGCCTCGTGCGGGTCAGGCTCGCCGTGCATCGGTCACGTCCACCGTCTGCGGCGGTCTCACCCGGTTGCTGACCGCCCCGGATGCCGCGACGTAGTCGCCAGGCCGGCGGTGGTCGGCCGTGCCGTCGGTGGTCGCGTAGCCGACCGATCACGGTATCCGAGCTCGCATGGGCTGGAGAGCGTGACGTCGAAGGTCGGAAGCGGGCTCGGCGTACCGGGCTGTCGCCCTCCGTGACCGGGACTGGTCGCCGCATGCGAGACGTCGGGCACCGGGATCGTCGTTCCGGGATGGATTTGCCGGTGGCCGGAGCCGATCCGCCACCCCCGCGTTCGACCGTGCTGGGACGAGGTCGACCGGTGAAGGTCTCGTCCGGCTCACGGCGTCAGTGTCGCCGTTGACGCGGTGACGTCCACCGTCGCGGCGGTCTCACCTGGGATCGAACGTGACCGGTCCCGTTCGAGGCCGCGACGTAGTCGCCGTCGGCGCGTCGTCGCCGTGCCGCCCGTGCGTCGTGTAGTCGACCGAAACCGTGTCCGAGCTGGCGTGCGGACAGCGACGTTGGCGCCAGAGCGTCGATCCGGCGTTCCTTCCGCGAGTCGACTGGCGTCGATGCTCACGTCCATCGGTCGTCGTTCGCGATCGTGCCCAGCCCGAGCCATCGAGGATGCTCGCGTCCGAGCGTCTGACAGGACGAGCGTGAGGCTCTCATCCGGCTCCGTGACGTCGTCGCTCACGGACGTCGACGGCCCTCGCCGTCTGACCAGGGCTGAACGTGACCGTCCCGACGCTGCGGCATGGTCGCCATCGCGGTGGTGGCCGCCGTTGCCGCGTACTGACCGTCACGGTCTGGTCGCTCGCTGGAGACGTGACGTTGAAGGCCATCGTGGTGGTGGCTCACCGTTGCCCTGGCCACCCGATCGTCCACCGAGATGTCGGGACCGGCTCGTCATCGCAGGTGCCCACGCCCCGGTTATCGGCGACGAGGTTGATTGACCGCTCAGGTCCACCGTGAAGGTCTCACCGTCCTCGTGCTCGTGTCTCCGTTCACCGGTCACGTCGACGTGTCTTGGTGGTGTCCCCCCGGAAGGAAGCGTGAGCGTTCCGAGGTCGACGCGTAGTCGCCGTCGGCGACCGTGGCCGTGCCCGTCGGTCGTGGCGAAGTCGACGCTCGTCGTGAACCCGGTCGACTCCGGTCTTTCGTCACGCGCGAACGAGAACGTCGGCAGCTGCCGGCGTCACCCTCTGGCCGCGGTGACATCGTCCCCGATCGCGAACGAGGCCGAACTGTCGTCGTCCGCGATGGTCTGCGTCGCGCTCGGGGTGTCGATTACGATGCCCGGACGGCAGGTTGCGGTTCGAGATGTTGACGCGTGAAGGTCCTGTTCGGTTCTCGGCGGTCGTGTCGCCGTTGATCAGCACCGTTGCGGTCTTCGTCTTGTCCGGCCCGGCTCCGCTGAAGCTCGAGCAGTGCCGCCTGCGGCGACGTAGTCGCTTCCGGCGGTCGCGGTTCCGTCCGGCGGTCGCCCAATCGATCGAGAAACGCGGTGGGGTTCCCCGTGTACGCGATCGCGAACGTCACCGCGGTCGTTCCGCTGTTGCCCTTCGACGTGGTGCCGGCGTGACTCGCGGCGATCGTGACGTGGTCGAGCGGGGCTGCCGGACGCCGGCGGCGTCGGCATGCCGAGCACGACGACGGCGTGCAGCCACCATCGTCCCGACCACGCGCAGCGAGAGAGATGTGCTCCGTGTCATTTCAAGATCCCTCCGTCCGGAGAACGCCAGACCAGTTCTGGCCGGGACGTCCGTTCACCGGATGTCCCTTCGAAGGGGATATCGGCGGGTGACGTCTCGGAATGGATGCGAGACGGTGGGGAGAAATACCTACCCGATATCGGGTACGGACCGTGGATCGCTCGCTCGACGAGCAGGAGCGAGCAACTGCTCGGTCGCGAGATGCGCCTCCTGGATATGGGCCGTGACGTCCGACGGGATCCGGATCGCGATATCGGCGAGGCGGGGCGAGCTTCCCGCCCGTCCGGCCCGTCAGCGCGAGCAACGGCGAGACCCATCGCGGACGCGCGTTCGGCTGCCGCGATGACTGCTTCGCGGAGTTGCCGCTCGTCGAGATGCCGAGGAGGGACGTCCCCGGCCGTCCCAGCGCCTCCACCTGCCGCGCGAAGATGCCGCCGACGCCGAAGTCGTTGCCGATCGCCGTGAGGAGCGATGTGTCCGTGGTCAACGCGATCGCACGCATCGGTGGACGTGGATGTAGTCGAGCGTCAGGTGCTGACGAACTCCGTCGCGAGGTGTTGTGCGTCCGCCGCGCTCCCACCGTTCCCGCAGATCAGCAACGTGCCGCCCTGACGGAACGAGGCGGTCAGGCGCGCTGCGGCCGCCAGGTGATGTCGTCGAGACACGATGCGACACGACCGCCTCCAGGACCGAGGCGGTCTCCGTCAGGTAGCCGGCCGCG